>Ga0181355_1000026_pt1 | contig 48583 bp, 46 predicted proteins | sample Fa13VDMM15DN_FD_130099 | JGI IMG/M metagenome (GOLD analysis project Ga0181355, IMG submission 130099) | Freshwater viral communities from Lake Michigan, USA - Fa13.VD.MM15.D.N | ecosystem: Environmental > Aquatic > Freshwater > Lake | place: USA: Michigan | collected 2013-09-23 | reverse complement strand
GATGCGGAAGAAGAACTCCTCCGCGTTCTTCTCGGTGATGTCGCTCACCCCGATGATCATGCTTGCCCAGATAAGCGTCTCGGTGACCGCATTCACCTTGCCGTCCGCATTGTAGCAGACGGTCTTGAAGTCCTTGACCTTGCCGACATTCCAGTTGAGAGCCATACAATCCTCCAAGTTGTGTGGGGCGGAATTGCCCTATGGGATTGTACCAGACTTCGCCCCCAAATATAGATGCTTCAACAAAATTTCTTTGAGAGGACTATCAGCAGCGTGGTTGCTGATAGTACGGCTGTCCCAAAGTCGAGGGGGGCCGAAGCCCCCCTTTGGGTTGCGTGGGTTGGGTGGGGTTATTCCCCCACCGTTCCCCAGTCGGCAGTTTCCGCGCGGCGGTCGCGGTGCCGCTTGCGGTCGCCAGCCTTCCGCCGATCCGCGCGGTCGATGCGGGTCACAACCACGCCGTCCCCGCCGTGGTGGACGCGGTAGCGTCCACCGTTGTGGAACTGGATGCGCTCTCCCGCGAGGGAGTAGATCGACTTGATCGCATCGGCTTCGCACCGCGCGGTCACCGTTCCCGCCGCGATCACCTTGCTGCGGTGCGCTCCGAGCACCCAGTACTCGAACGACTTGAACGGCGACACGACGGTGATCGGCGCGGCGGGTGCGGGGGCGGGGAACAGACGGCTGAACCACTCACGAACAAACTTGACCATATCGACAATCCTCCAATGCGCGACATTGCGCGTGTGTAGTATACGATACCCTGCACTTCAATATAGACGGCTTGACGATATTTCCCAGATTTATATTTCACGGGAAATCTGAAAGTGGGGTGCGGCGAACTATCAGCAGCGTGGTTGCTGATAGTGCGGCCATGGCATGACAACACCCGCCTTTCGGCGGGTGTTGGGTTTCACGCGCTCCTCCGTGCGGGGAATAGAACGCGCGGGTCGGCCTCGCGGAAATCGAACGACATGATTTCCGTGGGGTGATATTCCCGCTTCATGTTTGCGATCATGTCTGACAGGGACATGAGACTGGCGGTGATGCCACCGCGAATCGTGCCATCCTCGCACATGGCGAGGAACCCGAACGGTTCCTTGCGGACATCATCGGGGGTCATCCCCGTGTAGAGCATCTGTGCGGGGTGCGACAGATGCGAGGTCGCCTGAGCGATGCTCACATTCTTGACGATCATTTACAATCCTCCAAAGGGCGGAATTGCCCATCGGTATTCTACGATACCCTGCGCTCCAATATAGATGATTCTACAAGATTTCTTTGCCGAACTATCAGCAGCGTGTTGCTGATAGTGCCACTAAAAAAAAGGCAGAGGGGGCCGAAGCCCCCTCGCTCAAGACCACTGCCGATCTCCGTAGCGTGCGCGAGGGAGTTTAGTCGAGATCCTGACCTTGTACCTGTCGGGACCACCAACCTCACCGAAGACGGTGTTAGCGTCTTCGATGCCTCGAGCCTCACAGTGCTCCAACTGGGCGATACATGCGCGCCCGTGTTCCATGATCGCCTCGCGGTTCAGTTCCGCTGCCAGCCCAACGATGCGCTTGGCGAGGCCAATCGCATCCTCGCGGGTGTTGACGACCACATAGGATTCTGGAACGCTGTCCCAGCCCCACCATCCGCCCTCCTGTGGGCCACCGTAGAACTGCATTTCTTTCCACAGGACCACATAGAACTTCCCACACGAAATCGGCTGTTCAACCAATTTCATAAACGCTTCGTGAATGGACATACAATCCTCCGTGGGCGGCATTGCCCAAGGGTATTCTACAACACGGTGTCACCAAACATAGATCAATCTTGGGATTTCTTTGCCGAACTATCAGCAGCGTGTTGCTGATAGTACAAGGACAAAATAAACAAGGGCTAGGATGGTCGGGTGAACCATCCTAGCCCCATGGGGAGAAAAGATCAGAGGGATGGCGCGTGCGTTTGCTTGCGCCAGATTTCGCCAGCGGTTTCGTTCACGATCTGTTCAGACCAACCCGATTCCAGGTTGGTGATGATCACCGAAACCATATCGGCCCCACCGCCACCGTTGGCGATCATCCGCACAGAGATGCGGAACTTCCAGTTGGCGACCTCAACGGTCGCCGCGTGGTGGGCGCGTGCGGTCGGGACAGTCCGACGAGCGGACTCCGAAATCTTACAGTAAAGTTTACTCATGGATCCTCCAGACAGGGTTGGCACCATTGCCAACGAGTGAAGTATACCACAGATGAACTTCTAATATAGAGCCATCGTAGCAATTTCTTTAGGAGAACTATCAGCAGCTGGGTGCTGATAGTGCAACCACCAAATAAACAAGGGCTACGGTGGTCGGGTGAACCACCGTAGCCCCGTGGGGAGAAAAGACGATGTGGGGGGGGGGGCCGATCAGAAGATCGGCAACAGGACAGGCGGCCTGGTCCGAAGGCCGTAGCCTTCGGGTGGCGTGTGTGCCGCCCTACGGTCGAGAATGTCAACCCACCCCCCCTTATAGGGGTTGAAGACAGACACGATTGCCCGAAGGTTCTCGGGGGTTTCTTCCGCCACCTTGATGGCGTAAGATAACCCTTCAAATTCGAACCTGCTAACGAGCAGGTTCGAGCCACCGTTAAGTGTGGTAACTCTAAACTTATTCATTTCAAATCTCCTGTTGGGCAGAATTGCCCTACCGAATTGTACCACACTCTGCATCTCAATATAGATGCTTCGACAAGATTTTTCGTAAACACTATCAGCAATTGGCCGTGACCCTTGTCACGCTCCAAACCTGTCACAGAACAGTAAAAACAGCGTTTGGGATCCCATCTGTCGCTAGGGGCTTGCTCTTCAACACCTCAGACCCCCTCCCCACCCCCTTACTCATCATGGGACTCCCAGAACTCAAAAATTTTTTCCTAGAAAAAAACACTCTATTAGTTTTTTTCTAAATACTTTAAAGGGTATTAAAATGACACTAGTAGAATATTTCAAACAACGTTTTTTATACTTGATGGAACAAGAAGATATGGTAGGTGATGTTCGATTCCATGGTTCATCTAAAGTGAATGTAGATAGAAGCTATGACGAGATAGAAGATATAAGAACAATGCGTCCACCAAATCTCGCAATAAATCCAGGTACGCAATTTATAGAACCTAAACCAAAGGAAAAAACAGGTGATCAGATCAGAATGGATAGAAGAAGAAGAGCACAGCAGGCAGAACGTGAAGCAAAAATAAATAATAACATTTTTAATTCAAACTCTAGTATGAACTCTGTTGAGGATATTCGTGCTGGTCCTGGATTCGGAGCAAATAGAAAATAATATTTGATTTTTTTATTTTTCTCTGATATACTCTACACATGTTCAACATAAACATTCCCCCCATCGAATGCATAGTTCGTGGAGAGTATCTGAGAAATATGGAAGATTCGTTTGACAAGAAGTTTCCATGTCTTGTCTTTGGAATGTCTAGCATACCCTCCCGTACTCCCCTCTTTCATTTTCTCATGGAGGATGGTGGAATATGGTGGAGAATGCCCATATCGGCCTTCTGTTGGAAGAAGAATGCAAAGGCCCAGGAACTCCCAGAACTCGTCCTATGGGATTCCTTTTCCTATTATTCCTGTGCCACCGTGTTTGATGTTCTGAAGAATAAAAAGATGTCTTACATATCAAGATCTGGAGAGAAGGTCTTTGGTGACTACATGTTTACTCTTGACTGGGCCTCTGGTCACGCGAACACATTGGATACGGGGTTCTCGGAGGCTCCTGGTCAGCACAAGTGTGGTCATGTCATTCGTCTTGATAATGGTAACTTTGCCATTCAACCAAATAATAGAATTCTTGTCCATGATCCTTCGTTTACCGTGAAGTCTGGTGAGATGGTGATCCAGAGGAAATTGAACAGTCGAATCTGGACATCGGAGCAATGTCCGAAGTGGATAACAGAGGACACGGACAATTACCATTATGGAATCAAGGAGAACCCCCAGTGATGGGGGTTTCTTGTTGAATAAATAATTAAAGGGAGTAAAAAATGACACTGGTCGAATATTTTAAACAGAGATTTTTAACTTTGATGATGGAGCAGGATGTCCTGAGCAGAGTCGATAGGGATTACAATGAAATAGAGAGTGTCAGGGTGATAAAGGAGCCTAGCACATCGGCCAAGCCAGGTGTTGAAACCACGAAGCTAAAGGGAAAGGAACAACCCTTGGATCGAATGAGATCCGAAAGAAAAAGAAAAGCTGAGCAGGAAGCCAGAGCCAGGGAAAATGATCGGCTTGATCGTGGATTCGGAGTAAATTGACCGTGAAATCTTTTATTCGTTACCTTGTAGAAGACATTATGGGTGGTTATGATTCAGAGAATCCTGAGATCATCAAGAAGTCCAGAAAAGAAAAATTGATTCCAGACATGGCCTCATTGGTCAAGGACATCGGGGCCAACTATGCTCCAACGGAGACTACCAAGAGAGTTCAGTTGAATGATGATTTTCATGCGATGATTGACCATATGCCAGGTGAGAAAGAGACTGATCCTCATTACATGAGTGTTCGTGTGTTTTCCAGCAAACCAGGCCATGAGAAGACTTCGCTGATGCACTACTCCATGAGTTCTGGTCGTGCTGATTTCTTCCACGGACCAGATGGCAGAAGCATTAGGATGTTCTCTGGAACTCCAGGAAAAACTCGAACAAATGTGAAAAAGGGTGTATTTGACCTTCCCCGTAATTTATTGCACTCTGTTGCAAATGCAACAGGATTTGGCATAATGAGTGGAGGAATGCAGTCAAAGGGTGGAATATCGATGTGGAGAAAGACCGTGAACCACGGACATGAGACTGGAAATCGAGTCCATAGAGTTCTCCAGCTGGGTGCGAATGAAAGATATCCTGGTGAGAAATTTGGTGAAAGAGTATTGTCGTGGAAGTCATATGGTCATGTGACCCCAAGGAACTTCTCAGATGCCTACAGCCTTGACGTGACGAAGAAGAGGACTGGAAATAAATCAAAGGTTCCATCTGGTCGATATCGTGATGCAGTCAAGGATCAACAAAGGATTGACGATCAGATCAAGATGGGAAATAGAACCGAGTCTCGCCTGCTTGTTCTTCCAGAATCTCCTAAATAATTGAATATGAAATCATTCAAAGAATACCTTCATGAATCGTGGAAAAAGCGCAGGCAAAGGGATAGAGCTGCTAGGCAGATGTCTCGCAACCAAATGACAGAATATTTTGGCACGAATCCTCTTGCCACTGCGAATAAAAAACTGATTAGAGTTTCATTAGCTGCTGATAATTTAGACACGAAGGCGAACGAAGAAGGAGCAACGAGATCTGCTGAAGCCGCTAGTCTAGCCGCATCGAAAAAGAAAAAAGAGTTGGTTGATAAGAATACTGGTAGTAGGATTTATAGATCCGCAAAGGCTCTTGGATACAACCCAGCCTCTGGTTTTGGAAATCTTCTCCACACGATAAATTCACAGACAGCCGATGATAGCTTTTCCTATAGGCATGTGACCGAGCCATTGCTTCAAAACTTTGACTATGATGCAAATATAAAAGCAACATTGGGTCGTTCGATTTCATCTGAAAGAAAGAACAAAGAAAGAGCAAGTTTTGAGAATATTATCAAAAGAGCTCAAGATCCATCCACGAATGAAAAAACCAGGGGTATATTGGCTACACATTTAAATAGAAATCGTGGAAGAATGAGAAAGCTTGGAATTAAGCAATGAAAACTTTTATCGAATACTTGACAGAAGCCCGTCCAAAGGGACAAAAGCGATACGCAAGAGATACCAAGAAGCTTGAGGATCGCATCGACTCCATGTATGAACGTGGTGTATCTCAGAAGAAGCTCGACCGCGCCGAGATGAGACTTGCAAGAAGAACCAACGAGGGTGAGTTCGATGTGGAGGATGTGAACATGCATACCACTCACGGTCAACTCGGTGTTCCAATTGGAAATGATGATGATCCTAAAGTGATGTCATTGGATGAACTTATGAGAGAAAAGGCTCATAAAATCTATACACATAACTATGACCACGCGATGGTTGGTCAAGAGATTCGTGCTGGATTAGTAGATCTTCACGATGCAACCAAGCCATACGAAGGTGTGACAGATCATGAGATTGGTCAAGAAGCACATAAAATATATCTGAAAAGACGGGATTTGATAAAAAATATAAGAGCAAGGAAAAAACAATGAAATCATTCAAACAATTTATCGTTGAATCTATGGACGAAGAATACGAAGAGGGTGAAGAAGAGGGAAAGAAAAAGAAAAAAGAAATAGAAGAGGTTGAAGAAGAAGAGGCTCCAGAGCAACCAGAGTCTCCTGGATTCATAGACACTGCCCTTGATGTTGGTCAAGGTCTTCTTGCCGTTGGTGGCGTTGCTGATCCAACCCCAGCAATGGATGGTATCAACACTGGAATATCACTTGTTCGTGGATTATTTGCTGGCGATCCCGCGAAGAAAAAAGAACACTATACGAACGCAGCACTTCATGGTATCAGTATGGTTCCATATGCTGGAGATGCGGCAAAGGCTGGGATCTATGGACCAAAGATGGCAAAGATCATGGCAAGCCCAACTGTTGCCAAAATCATGAGTTCCAAGGGACTGATACAAGTCACTGATGCGGCAAGAGGAATGGCAAGAGGTAGACTTTCACGGGGAATAGCCGAGTATTGAACATGAATATTCCAAGAAAAGCCTGGGTGCATAAGAGTGGAGCAATTGCCCCAATTCCAGAACCAGATTTCGGTCCACCAGAGGATCATGGTGTTTTTGCTGCACAGAATCCAGAAAAATTTGGGATGTCACACGAAGAATTCAAAGCCGCTGTAGGCAATGATGCTGAATACACTCGTATGAGAAATAACGAAAGGGCCGAATCATATCACGTGAATAAAGCACTCAATGATCTTGGATGGATGCGTAGCTGGCGTAGTACAACACATCATGAAGATGGCTCCAAAACACATAGTATAATAATATCGAGTGATACAAACAACGCACACCCACATGATTTCATAGAACCATTGAGGACATTTAAACCAGCCTTGGAAAGTCTTCCAAAAAACCATTCATTTGGAATATCACTAAATGGATTTGACACAGGTAAAACACACAGAGACGATCATCTTCGTCAAAGTAATCTACCAGTGCCACAGCAGGATCAAGTTGCGCTTGGTGATTTGAATACAGTAAACAAATATATTGGCGAGACTGGTGGAAAAAGAAGCAGGGATCCACAGCCACAAGCAGCAGTTCCAACATCGACAGATATCAGGGCAGCAATTGGACCAAAACCAGAGAGTATGCCAATGGCTCAGTATAATCTCATGAGGACAATAGGTGATTCCTATGAACCATGCAGATTCAACGTTCTTCTTGAAAAGATTGGCAATTCCAAAAAATCGTTGAATGAATCGGGTGGTAAAAGAATTCTAGGAGTAAATCCCCTGCAAATGACGACTAATGGATTGAGAAGACACTTAGAGCAATATTCTAATCATTTAAACATTGAAACCAAAGGAAAGCACCTAAAAATTCGATCATCTTCTGGTGAACTAATTCATACACTCACACAAGGTGATATTGGCCCAAAAACAGCGATTTATGCACTGACAAGAGTCAGAGATCATTTGATTAAAGTTGGAGGATATACTCCAGAGAAAAATGAATCACGTGGAAACATCGCACGAAGACCAAATAGAATGGTGGGTGAACCTTCTGAAGCATCTGGTCCATCGATTGATGAATTGAAGGACAAGCAGAATAGACTAAAGTCAATTGTTCTTTCTCGTCTAGGTGAGAAGAGACAAAAGAGAGTGCAACAATCTTTGGCAAGGACTGAAGCCAAAATAGCCCAGGCTTCTAGTAATTAACTTAGAATTTATTATCCCTTTCTCTCAGACAAAAGAATTATATCAACGAAAATAAACCTGTCAAGTGAAAAATATAAATATTTTTATAAGATGGAAAATAATATATGCTAGACCACCCAAACAATCAAACATTCAAGGAATTGCAAGACTTAATTTCAAAAAAAATGAATCTTGTCAATGAAGCAATGAAAATGCCCATGTCTGGTCAAAGTAATCTTGGTCGCTCATCAATATCTTTTGGTGGGGGACAAAGAACCACACCAGAACAGCAGAAAAAAGCTGAAGAAGAAAATTCACGCCTCAGACGAGAATGGGAAGCAAAAAATCCAGACGAGGCAAAGGTATATGCGGAAAGAGAAAGATTAGCCTCAGAAGCTTCTACTTCCAAAAAACAAGCCTGGGAAAAACAGCAGGGTGAACGAAAACAGTGGTGGTCAAATCCACAGAATGAAAGAAAAGCAATAGAATGGGAAGCAAAAAATCCAAGACCACAAAATCCTGGATACTCATTGATACAATGGGAAAAAGAGCGAGAAAATGCTGGAATTTTACCAAGAGAAGAAAAAGAATTTAGAGATATTGGCGCAATTGGTAGTTCATCAAAACCATGGCAACCAAAACCAATTAATTTAAATCCAAAATATTACGGTCAATCCAGTATTGGGAGTAATAGTGCATCATCTGGAACAGTTTCAAGCAATATAATCGGAAAATAACAGTGAAAACATTAGATCAGTTACTTGAGGGTGTTTTGCGTTCCAGAAGGACAAAGATTTCTGCCGCAAAGAAATTTGTAAAGAAAATAAATCTTGAAAGAGAACAAGAACGAAGTAGTGGAATAATACCAAAAGTTGGTAGATTTTTGAATCTATATCGACAACAGCAAGATAGAACCGAAAAAGCAAATGAAATTGAAAAGCTTTCACATGAACTTCCAGAGATAGAAGCAGCCAGAAATGCTGCAATTGCAAAAGTTGACCGAAGAGTGGCACGTGGATTTCAAGGACAAGACTTTTCTTCAGCTGGAAATAGACTGAAGGGGGTTGTTGGACTTCATGATACGATTAGAAAGCATGAAATGGCTCTCAGTACAGAGACAAGTCCACAAAGAATTCAGACACTTCAAAGAAAAATAGCAAAAGCAAGACTCAATATTCAGCGAATGTCATGAAAAGAACATTGAAAACATTCAAAGAGTGGGTTGAGTTACCATACAAGTACGCTGGAGATGTGTCGGATCCTGCTTTTTTCCCAAAAAACAACAAGTCAACTAAAAAAATGCTAAAAAAGCTAAATAAACTGTATTTTGGAAAGAAAATAAATGAAAAATTTTAAAGATTTTTTGATTGAAACTGAAAAAATCAAGCCAGTTTCTCCTGCACAGAGAATACCAAAGAGGCTTCCACCAAAAAATCCACAAAATCCAAAAAAATCTGAGCCAAAACCAAGAACCGATGGTGATAAATTTGAAAAATCAAGAGATCTTGGATTTAGACCATATAAAAGATCAAATTAAATGTTGTTTTTAGTAAAAAATATGCTAAAATACAGAAATCTATGATTCACGGAGAAAAAATCAACAGAGAATCTCTTGTCGAACACCTAACGAAGGGGTTTTGCAAGGTTCAATTTAGAAAGCAGACAAATGGTCGGTTCAGGTCACTTGTCTGCACACTTGATACCAAGCAAATTCCAGCAAAATACTACGATGGTGTAGCAAAATCAATTGGTGGTGAGGGGGATCCTAATCTTTTACCAGTATTTGATGTGGTGTCAAGAGATTGGAAATCGTTTTATATCCCAAATGTTCTGTATTTTCATACAGAAGATGAACTTCGTGGAAAGAAACCAGAGACAAGTGAACAAAAAGGAGTAGATAATGCCAAACGCAGCCCAGATCGACGTAAAGCGCAAGCACCGCAAGCGAAAAGACCGAATAAAAAGAAATAGTCAGCAACAAATTCTAGAATTCGCAAAGAAGAAGACAATTCAAAAACTGCACTCTGAGGGAAGACTTCCGAAGATAGCGATGGGAAGGCTCTGAGCCTCCCATTTTTTTTATAAATAGTGTTATGAAATCACTTATAGCCCATTTAAGAGACGAACAACAACAGCGTAACGCCAAGGCCAGAGAACAAGCAATTGCTGCATCTAGTGAAAATGATCCTAGAGCAGATATAAATGTGCCATATGAATCTCCCCCCGAATTCAAACGAATGATGGCTAAATTTGGTAAGACTGACTCTAGTGAACCAATGGAAGAACCTATAGACGATATAGAAAAATCATCAGAAACTCCAGAGGAAACCTCAAAACCAAAAAAACGTAAATCGAAATTTGTAAAGGGGTTTAACCGTGATCCTAGACATGGATATTCGCAACAAGAAATAGCAGATGCATTTGAAATTACTCAAGCAACTGTCTCAGCTGATATCAATACAGCATTCAAGGCATTTCGCCAAGATCCAGAATTGGCAAGATGGGCAGCTGCTAGTAAAAGAAGACCTGTCCCAAAAGAAACTATGCCTCCAATCAATGCAGAGACTCCCTGGTCAGAGATAAGAAATTTTCAATATATGCAAGATTATACTGCCCATTTGAAAGATCATGCCAGACCACATACAGGACAAACAACCCCTGGTCGCAGAAAAGCACTTCCAAGTAAACCAGCAGCAGAAGAAACTACAAGAGTTCTTAGGCAGCAAAATGGTGAATGGACAGAGATGGGTGAATCAACGAAAACATTCAGAGATATCATGGTACTTCTCACGGAAAAGATGAGAAGAGATCCAAAACAAGAAAAAGCAAGACTAACTGCCAGACTTAAAAATATTGAATCTGAGACACCTAAAATGAGTCGTGAGGAAGAAAAACTTGCGATTTCTACTTCACCTGAAGTTAAGAAAAGTAAGGCTGGTAGAATTGCTAGTGGTAAATTATTTAAGCGAGGAATGAAGCAGGCACAGGCTGGTGATGTCGATGCTGCGTTGCAGGGAGTAGAGGATGTGATTTCAGGTGCCAGAGGAAAGAAGGCATCTGTGTTGGAACGTGAATTTGGATCAAAGAGTAATGTTAGAGCGTATAGAACAGCAAGATCACGCTATAATAAGAAATAAATTTGACAGCACTGATGGCTGATGTTACAATCATGGCATGAACATCTTTGCGGTAGACTATGATCCTGAAATTGCAGCACAGCAGTTGTGTAATAAGCACGTGGTCAAGATGATTGTGGAAGGCTGTCAAATGCTTTCTACAATTCATCGAATGGGTTCAAGTCATGTGATCTATGCTCCAGTGGAACTGTACAAGGCTTCTTTTCAGAATCATCCTTGCACCATCTGGGCACGAAAAACATCCGAAAATTATCTTTGGCTGGCAAATCATACGCTTGCTTTGTCCAGGGAATATTCTTTGCGATATCCTCGCAAGATTCACAAGGCACATGATATGTGCGTCTGGTTCACCAAGGTGATTCCACACAATGTTCCAATCGGTGAATTGACTGAGTTTGCTCAGGCAATGCCTGATAAATATAAGAATTCTAATCCAGTTCAAGCATATCGCAATTACTACATCGGAGAAAAGGCTGGATTTGCAAAGTGGAAGACTCAACCCCCAGAGTGGTTCATGGAAGGAATTAACAATGTGTCTATGCAAGTATTGTCAGCGTGAGTTCACCCAGAAGGCCAAGAAGGGCTGCACCGTCTGTGGATCGTGTGATACGACCAAACGCCGCTGGGAGGCGCGTAAGGAGCTTATTGAGCTTCTTGGTGGCAAGTGCACTCAGTGTGGCTTTTTTGGAAATCCAGCATCGCTGCAATTCCATCATGTTGATCCATCAACGAAGAGTTATGCACTCTATTCCAAGAACCTTCTTCGTGCTGATAGGTATGAGGAAGCCAAGAAGTGCGTATTGTTGTGTGCCAATTGTCATATCGCGGAGCACACCAATCAAGATCTTCTAAAAAAATTTGGTGTGATCCCTTGACAAGCGCGAACACTAAGGGTACAATAACCGCATACAACATAGCTTTGGTGGCAGACTAGTAATGCAGCACCCTTTTAAGGTGAAGAATGTGGGGGCAGTACCCACCCAAAGCATTAGATTAACTTATTATATTTTAATCTAGAGTCTAAAAAATATAAAATGTTCGTCATTGCATAAGACTCGCTGCAATGATCAAAACTTAGAGTCAATGGAGATTTTATTATGGCTAATACTATTGTTTCGAAGAAGCGTCGCGTTCTGAATTATCTTGCTGCTGGTCGTGGAATCACTGCTGCTGAGGCTCGTTCCCGTTTTGGTGTCAAGAACATTCGTGCAATGATGAGTGATATTCGCACTCTTGTCGAGCGTTATGGTAATTGGGAGATTGATACTGAGGAGACTCGCAACGGTGGAACTCGTTACTTCATGCGTAACAGCGGTGGTAGCAAGCAGAAGTTCTGCATTGAGTCGATGTGCGCGTCTAGCGATAGCCGCTGAATTGTGATGGTGTTCATGGGGAGAGGTGATTAAGTTCACCTCTTTCTTTTTTATGGTAGATTTTGAAGAAATCAAGATTCTCTCCTATCCTCTGTGCATGGAAATTCCCAGACAGAAGAAGCATGTATCGATGATTCTGCATAAGAATCGAATTGTCTCAATCGGAAGAAATTATTTCAAGACTCATCCAAAGGCACATAAACTTGGATATCTTTATAGTGAAATGCATTCCGAACTTGATGCATATCGAAAAATTCCACGTCATCTTCGAGACAAGAAGTTGACTCTCGTCAATGTTCGAATGAATGTCGATGGTGAACTCCGAATGTCTCGTCCATGCGAGGTTTGCAGTGGTTGGTGTGTTGAAGTATTTGATAAGATCTATTATACTGACAACGAAGGATTCAAGAAACTATGAGCCAGTATCGTCTGCATATCGATATTCCACTTCCGTTCACTGAACAGGAATCTATTCAGATTTCGAATATGATCATTCAATACATGAGTGGATTGAACAACAACTCGGTCGAAGAAATCAATTATCGTCTAGGCCATGATGATGATCGTCAAAAGTCAAATTACATGATGAAGAATGAAAATGGTCACGTAAATAACAAGAAGTCGAAGATTCGACTAAAGGAGAATGCATGAAGGTAGTTTTAGTTACTGGTGGATTTGATCCACTGCATAGTGGGCATATTGCGTATCTCAATTCAGCAAAACAACTTGGTGATGTGCTTGTTGTTGGTTTGAATTCGGATGAATGGTTGATTCGAAAGAAGGGCAAGGCATTTCTTCCACTTGAGGAAAGAAATGAAATTGTCGTGAATCTGAAACCAGTCGATCAGACAATCGTTGGATTTGATGATTCTGATGGAAGTGCAAGAGATGCCATCAAGAAGATTAGAAAACTTTATCCAACTGAGCATCTGATCTTTGCAAATGGTGGTGATAGGACATCTGAAAATATTCCAGAGATGGATGTTCCAGACGACAACATTAGTTTTGTATTTGCTGTTGGTGGAGAGAGTAAAAAGAATTCATCAAGTTGGATTCTGAAAAAGTGGAATGGTGCTTGACAGACAACTAGATGTGTGATATAATTCACACATCAACGCGCCGTGGGAGGTCTTGGTTATCTCAGCTCGACTTATAATCGAGTAAGACTTGGTTCGAATCCAAGACGGCGTACTATGTTAGAGGAAATCATCAAAACATGCAAACCGATTCTTGGTATGCGTAGCCCAATGGGTGATACTCGTTGTTTTTTTGAGGACGAGTCAAATAGAATTCTCTATGTGTTTGGTCCAGCCAAATATCTGAGAGAAGGTTATGAGAATGAAGGTTCATCAGTTTTATCGGTTGTTGAGTTTGAAGGTGGACCTTATGTAAGTCTAGGCGATGAAATTCTTTCTGGTAAATTTGCAGAAAGTCTTGGCTTGACATATGATCATGGAGTTCCCATACTAATGATCAATTACGATGTCAAGCCAGTGGAAAAGAAGAAAAAGCGTAAGAAGAAACGAAATAAATAAAAGTGGGAATATCGGTTGATATTTGGTTTAGCTCTTTCATACTATCGGGCGTGTATTACGCTTATTATGCGCTAATTCGTCACTTAGGATCGTCATACGGGGAAGAACCATCAAATATCGGAAAGTTCGACTCTTTCCATTCCTATTATTGAAAGGTATAAATTATGAGTGAAAATATCAATATCGTTCGTCTAACTACTGGTGAGGAAATCGTTTGTCAGCTGACAATCGTTGACAATGCTGGCCAGATCTCGTATAATATCAAGGAAGCAGCAATCCTGATTCCAAATCCAGTCGATGGTCGGCTCATGTTTGGTCGTTGGCTTCCATATGCTAAGATCCAGGATGGTCTTACGATTGATTCCAAGTATGTCATGTTTGTGGCTACCCCAACCGATGATCTCAAGGATCATTACATGACAACCATTGTGAATAATCTTGCTGTGCCGTCCAAGAAGCTTGTACAGCCCTCTGGAGATTCCAAACTCAAGTTGACGCTTGACTAAAAATAAGCGGGTGTATCGGCTCTGCCTTCTAAGCAGTAGTACCGTAACTGGACTTATACAGGTTCGACTCCTGTCACCCGCGTTAAGGAGATAAATTATGCGTAATGTAAGTCTTTTGTTTAGTATTTTATCGTTTACCATTTTTCTGTTTAGTGTGGTCATGTTTTTCCTGACTAAGGATCAAGCAGTAGTTCGATTTGGTCTAATTACAACTCTTCTGTTTGTAATTGCAACTACTGTATTCAATGGTCTTGCCATTCCGTCAGAGGAAGATAAACTTAAGGATGACCAGGCACGTGATCGATTCGAAGATCATGTTTGGCGGCGTATTGAAGATACAGAGCGTAGTGCTTTTGAAGATGTTGCAAACTGCAACCGTTCGTTTGAAAGCCGTCTTGATTCAGTTTGGAATGAGATTGAATCACTTCGGCGTGATGCTCCAAAGCGTAAGTGAGTGTTTGTTACCATGTTTGAACCCTGGGTCCGAAAGGATTCAGGGTTTTTTATTTAATTAATAAATAATTACATGATAGATCTCCACTTCAGCTACGATTACGACACCTTTGGGGCAAAACCAAAACGAGAAATCGAAAAAATACGTGAATGTAAGATTCAGTATTATGGAGTATCGAACAGTACAGTGGAATTGATCGTCACGTGTGAAGACGAGGTGATTGCGGAAAAACTCAAGCAATTTCTCATTATTGCATTCGAGATTATGCCAAAGAAGACAATCAAGCGTTGAATATATTGTTTATGAGATTTGTTCTGGACAACAGTGATGAATTTATTGCCGTCAATCTGGTTGTCTGTGGCTGTGCTATTCTTGCAGCATTCAGTTGAGTTGTTAGATTTGCTATGGTCTGTTCGTTCAGTTGCTGAGTGGCTTCCGATACAACTTGAGTGCAGAATTCACCTTCGCTGAAAACACTGGTTATCTTATTGAATGAGTCTTCTCTTAGTTTTGATTGGAGAAGGGTGTGGCTATCAATACATTCAATTAAAACACCATCTTGGAATATCTCACACTTTCCAGTTTTTTCATTATCAAAGTTCAATTGAATTTTGTTGATATTCTTTTGATGAACAGTAACTAAAGTTGGACTGCCGATGTATGAACTGTCCCCAAGATCACCAGAAACAACAATTGTTTCCTTACCTTCATTATCTCCCATTATCTCAAGAACCTGGTGCTTTTCTGTCTTTGTCTGCAATTGGACATAATCCCCAACATGAACACCGAGATATGAAAATGAGTTCTTGCTGTTCTTTCCAAGGTGATTGAAAATATAACTCTTCACTTCCAACTTTCCCTTGTCTATTGCAGTGGTGAATTCGACTAGTGGAAGTTCAAGAAAATACTCCTTGTCATATCTTGCAATTGATGTCGAGTATGATTCAATCGACACAACATCTGCAAATATGATATTATCTGCTATTTTTCTAAATGTGTATGTACCAGATAGATCATATGTTGCTGGATCGATTGATTTATTATTCCACATGGAATTCAACAGACTAAACTGTGATCCGCTTTGCAGCAGATCAAAGAAATTCTTAACATCCAGTCTATCCTGATTATTCATGTAATCAGAAAAATCCAGGAACATCTTCGTGAAGTTTGTGTAGAATGTTATATTTGGAACTACTTTGATTTCTCTTTTGGTAGTATTCTTCTGTTGATTTACCTTCTTCGTCTCAATTCCATACAGAACATTGCTCCTTGCGGGAACAAGTTCTGCATCTTCTCCCCTGGAAAATCTTTTGCTTGTACTATATGAGGATCTTGATGCCATTTTATGACGCTATGAATGTTATCTTTTGCCCAGTTGCATTTGACCTAGCATACAATTTATTCAAGTTGTCGATTTCAATGAAGATTGATTCACCTGGTTCTAGTGGGAATCCTCCCGCTGGAGTGGTTACGAGTGTATTGGATCCAAGATAAACCGTCTGTGTGTTCGTCAGAGGTGCCTTGAGATGTACTCCCACCTTGAGTGCGGTGCTGGTCCCAATGACCGTAGCGGTCGTTGTGAGATCCTTTACACCATTTGACAGTTTAGTTGGACGAACAATTTCAGTAACCTTTGACTGGACTATTCCACTATTCAGTTTTTCATTAATGGTGGAAATAACCGCAGTATTATTCTTTACTGTTATTAGATTTGAGATAAGTGGTTTTGTTGTGGATTCAAGAGAATCGATTATTCCAGTATCATCAATGTCTATTGTTCCAGTTATTCCAACTGGAACTGGACTGAGTGCGCCGATTTCAACTGCTCCACCAGAAAGCTTTCCTTGAATGATTACTGCTGCGTCTGTTGTGACACCGCTACCGCAGACCTTCAACGGAAGCCCATAACCATTAGTTACACCAATAACTGGATTAATTGATACTGTAGCTGTAATTCCCGCACCAACTACATTGACGTTGAGTGCATTACCAGAGTATCCTAGCGTGGTTCCATCGCTCGCGTAGAGCCTCGTTAAGACCTTTGAGCCAAGATCTGATCCCCAGACAGCTATGGAGTTGGAAGCGGCTGAGAGAGCCAATCCGCCAGATATACCGACATTTCCAACGACAGTTACACTGTCGGTTGAACTTGATAATATTCTTCCACCAGTAACTCCGACGAGAACACCGTTTGTTATACCTTGAACGCTGAGATTTTGATTTAGTCTTACCGTACCAGTTACACCTAGCAAGGTTCCGTTCGTAACACCTTGAACATAACCAGAGACTTGAACTGGATTGTAACCAAATGTAAAGCCAGCAGTTGGGCCACCGACTACTATGAATCCATTGGTTGTATTCTTGATTGGAAATACACCACCAGTTCCAGTTACAAATCCAGTAATTCCGAGTAAGGCAGACCCAGTTGTACCGTATAAATAGATTGGTAGAGGTGATGCTTCACTTACTCTATTTGTGATGGACTCAGTACCCCATGCCAATTTTGCCAGTTGAACATGTGCCGCTGTTATGCCAGTTCCACTAGTACCATAATCGGTCGCTAGGATAGCAGTCCCATCGCTAGTAGTAATTGAAATATTACTTGTAATATCGTCTGCCATGTTTATCCTTTATTTTTATATATAAGTTGAAAAAGTGATTTGAGTCTATGCTACCAACCATAACAAAAGAAGATTTCTGCAAAAAGGTCGAAAATATAGTAATTGAGAAGCAATATTCATATCTTGATGCTGTTTTAAAAATGCAGGAAGATTATGGGTTGGATTATTCCTTGATAGCAAAATTCCTTTCCCAGCCGCTTAAGGAAAAGCTGGAGCAGGAGGGCAGGGATTTGAATCTAATAAAAAAAGGAAGAAGCACTCTTCCGTTCGCTTGACGAAGAAGAGTGCTTCTGGTAAAATACAAAAGCGGGGAGTTCCCGTTAGCAAAAAAGGTCTGGGTAGATCCCAGGGGAGAAAAAAATGAGTTTTAAGGATCTTAAGAGTAGGTCGAAGAACAGTATCAACGACCTGATGAAGAAGCTTGAGGATGGCACCAAGAAGGATTATAAGGATGATCGTTTTTGGCGACCAGAGCAGGATAAGCAGGGCAATGGTTTTGCTGTAATTCGATTTCTTCCAGAGATCGACGGCGAAGATTGCCCATGGGTTAAGGTCTATTCACACGCATTCCAGGGAATGGGTGGATGGTATATTGAGAATTCTCTCACTACCCTTCAGCAGAAGGATCCAGTAAGTGAACTCAACAGCGAACTCTGGAACACTGGTTCTGAGGAAGATAAGAATATCGCGCGCTCGCGTAAGCGCAAGACCACCTACATTAGCAACATCCTTGTAATCAAGGATGAAGCGAATCCCCAGAATGAAGGTAAGGTTTTCCTGTACAAGTACGGAACCAAGATTTTTGACAAGATTCAAGAGAAGATGAAGCCAGAGTTCAAGGATGAAGATGCAATCAATCCATTTGATTTTTGGAATGGTTGCAATTTCAAGTTGAAGATTCGTAAGATTGGTGGATACACCAATTACGATAAGTCTGAGTTTGATTCAACATCGGCTCTTTTCGCTGGTGATGAAAAGAAGTTGGAAGTTCTGTGGAAGCAGCAGCATTCTCTACAGGCGTTCATCGCACCAGATAGCTTCAAGAGCTATGATGAACTCAAGAAGCGTCTGTACGATGTTCTGGGTGGAGATATTCGTGGAACTACACCAGTTGGTGGTAAGACCGCAGAGGACATGGATGAGTCAGATTTCAGGGAAAAGTCTTCTCCTGGTAAGCAGAAGCGACAGCCAAAGGTTGAGGATGAATCGGAAGACATTGATCCGATGAAGTTGTTTGAGATGGAGAGTTGAAAAAACAAACCCCGCTTTCGCGGGGTTTGTCGTTATTATCCCATTCGTGTTCGCCAGTCTGGAACTCTGAAAGATTTTACAAACATATCTGATATCGATCCTGAACCATTGTATACTGCACCAACGCTATTTGTACCTTGGGAGATATCAGGACTCGCTGGATCTGGTGCTGCCATTGGTTGTGGTGCTGGCGCGGCAACTTGTTGTACTGGTTGTCGGCTATTCGTGGTTTCTATAAGTTTTGTTATTTGTTTTAGTATTTCTTTTGTACTACTTGTTGATGTTTTTTGATCATCAATTACACGAATATCCGAATTCATTTCATTTTTTTCAACAGCCTTTGAGTCGGAGTATTTCATATCAGTTATGAATTTTGAAAATTCCTTTGACTTATCAAGTGGGACTACTGCTTCATTTTCATGTAGATAGGCAACCGTTGGTGTCTTGACAAACCCACCAGAACGAAGTGCTGGCATGGCATTTGTCTGTTTTGCCATGTATGATTTTGAACTGACAAAATTATTTTTATTATTTTCTCTATTTGAATTTGATAATAATTTGAACGAACTGGTTGAACCAGCAGTCTTGTGTAATTTATTTGTCGTTCTATTGTAGAACTTTTCTTGTATCTGATTCACAACACTTTCTGATGGAATGAATGTGTGATCAAAGTCTATGTTATCCGTATTGGATTGAAGATTTTTAATATTATTTCCAACAGAATTATTCTTGATGGATACTATCGTGGATGGATCTATAAAATCACTCGTTAAATTGGAGAAATTTACAATTGATTTATCTGAAACAGCATTGGAGATTTTATTCCTATCGACAACGTTATTTCCACCCACGATAGTATTTCCATCAATTATCGTAACTTTACTCAGCGTTTTTGGGGAACTGGTAAGTTTATTATTTGTATTTTGTTTTTTATTTTGATTTATATTGGTAACTTTTACATCACTAGCCAATGATACTGGATTGCTTTTATAATTTGTTTCGATATTTCGTATATTGTTTGGATCAATATAAGTAAATTTTAGAGTTTTACTTAAATTATCAGTTTGATTTGTATCGTTGGAATTTTCATTTAATACTAAAGAATTATTATTGTCGTTCTTAATATTATTACTTTTTGAAGTAAATGCTTTTGCCAATGCATTTTTGGAACTTCTAGAATTGTTCATGAGAACAAATACATTTGAAGCTTTATTATTATTTTGGTTTACCGCATTCTTTTGTTTTGATGGAATAATCTTTATTGTCTTATTATCAACTTTATAATTAGTTGAAGATTTTTTACTATTATCTGTGATTTCATTCAGATTTTTATCTGAGTTGTTTTCATGACTTGGTGTTATGTTGGAATTAATCTGTGTTTTCTGTATATTAGTTTGATTTTTGTTAATTGTAGATTTAGGTGAACTTTGACGTTCACTTAGGGAAATAGATGACATTCCAATATCAATATTTACCTTTTTGTCGTTTACTATATTATTCGAAGATGTTTTTTTGTTCCCGTCAAAAATATTACTGATTGCATCGATTCTCTTCAATACATTTGTTGAATCAGTTGAATTGTTAGTTAAATCGACAGATAAACTGTTTGGATTCGTTGAATTATTTTTTAGAACATTTGTTGAATCAGTTGAATTGTTAGTTAAATCGACAGATAAACTGTTTGGATTAACTGTTCTATTGATTGTAGTATTTGATAGACTTATGTCATTGTTTCGAGAAGATACGTAGTCTTCTCTTTCTGTATTATTTGTAGTCTCAACTTTATTATTTTTATTTTCTACTATTTCATTCTTAGAAGTATCATCAATTCTATTTTCAATAGCAGAAATAACAGAGTTAAGTTGTTTGATTGTATTTTCTGTATTATCACTAATTTTGTTAGTATTCTGTGTGGAATCAATTCCAATCAAAGAATTTTCATTTATAGATTTTACATACTCTATATTTTTTGGTGAAATGTCAGTTTGAGATCTATTAATAGTTTCATTGAAATCAACAGATAAACTGTTTGGATTCGTTGAATTATTTTTTAGAACATTTGTTGAATCAGTTGAATTGTTAGTTAAATCGACAGATAAACTGTTTGGATTAAATAAATCATTCTTTATCAAGCTATCTACATTCGCTGAACTTATAGCTTTTTCTATATCAGAATTGATTGTTTTATTTACTACGGAGTCGCTTATTTTACTTGAAGATGAATTACTATTTGTTGAATTTACATTATTATTTGAAAATAACTGCGATTCGACATTTGATATATCTTTTGATTGTATCTGCGATTGATCTGTGGTATTTGAGATATTTGACTGATGTGCATTAGTTCTATTTGTATTTGCATCAGAAATATTTGTTGAATTTTGATTATTTGTTAAACTTTCAGTTATTGATTCGGTAAGATTGACTAATTTGGTTTCTGCTCTTTCAGCAGTATTCGCTGAATTTACAGAAATATTTGTATTTTTTTCTATTGAGTTGGAATCTGCATTTTTTGAGTTATTTGAAATTATGTCAATTTGTCTATTACTTGTATTCTGCGTTTTTGAGGAAATGGCATCATTGTTATTAGTTGAATTCTCTACCGAGATGCTATTTGGATTTGTCGCAGTATTCTTGATGATATTGGTTGAATCTATTAAATTTGAATTTGCATCTGTATACCCAGGCAATATAGTGCTTGAGGAATAATTTACGTTATTTGACATCTGTTGTAAATTATCAGATCTAGAAATTGCTGGAGAAGATTGATTTATATCAATTTTATCGGATTTGATGAAACCGATATCGGATACTGTATTGTTATTTTCATTGACAGCAGTATTTGAATCTATTTTACTTATCTCTTCAGTGTTATTTGTCGATTCTGCATTTGATTTTGATGTAGAATTACTAGAATAATTTGTAGGACGAGCTACGGTAGCTGACGATACGTTACTTTTTACAGTTTCAGAATTCCTGGTGTCAGTCTTTACAGACATTGATTCATTTGAATCTGAGTTACTATTGACTATACTATTTGTATTAACAGCAGAGTTTTTGATAGTGTTTGACGAATCGTTAGAATCTACTAGTCTAGAAAGATTATTTTGGGTTGTATTTTTGGTGGATGCATTTTCCTGATTGCTTACATCACTCCTGGTTGAGTTCTGTATATAATCTGATTGATTGATCGTATTGGAGTCGCTGAGATAATTGTAACCACCAACAGATGAACTTTTGGTTAAATTAAATATTGGATTTGATTTAATTGAATTTACAAGATTAAATCTATAGTTTTTATTTCTTGTATTTCCAAGTATGGAAAAATAGTCACTATTATTCTGTAATTTTTCAGCAAGCAACCTATCAACACTGTTTGTAAATGATTTTGATTCATTATTTACAGTATCAGATGATGGCAAAATACTTGTGTTGTTTATGAAATAATTGTTTAGGCTATTTTGTATTAATTTATCAGATAGTCCAAAATCAAAATTTTTAAAATCAACTCCATTAGTTTTTTCACGAATCGAATCGTGTTTTTTGACTGGTGTTATCTCAGTCGTCAGCTCCTCTTTTTTTTCGACTTTGTACTTTTCAGTATTGATCGGAAGCTTTTGAATGGTGTTTTCGCCAGTTAAGGGCAAAAAGATATTCTTCAGCTTTTCTTTTAGTTCTGACTTATCGGATGGAGTTTGATTTTGATTTATTTCCATGTCTTGTTCTTCGTCTTTTCTTTCTCTACGTCAGCTCGGAGCTGCTCGACATAGACATCTCTTTCCCAAGGCAACATGGTTTCTAAATCACTTAAAGAATATTTATAGTGCTTAGTCAGTATATACATTATCTCAAAATAGTTCTTGAGGGATATATGACTAAGATTTAGGAAAAAAAATCTTTTATCCCCTTGAGCGTCAGCTCTCTAACCTCCATATCCTTTGTCTGATATCTAACTTGTATTTCTAAAGATGGCATTTTCTCGAAGAAGTTTATTATCTTCTCATACTGAGAACTCGTCATATTTTCCAAAAACTCAAGAATTTCTTGTTTCTTGAATGTGGATGATTCTACCTTTTCCTCTTTATCTTCGAAATATACGATGCAATTCGCCACCAGTGAATTAATATCGCTGTTATCGTCTATCAAATCTCCGATTGCTGGATACCGCATATGAAGGGTAAAGTTATTTCCAAGATCTATCACTTCTGGGTTTGTGGTGCTCTTGAGATTGACTGAGGTTAGATCCACGGAAACTACATGAGTTTCCCCCGTAACTGGACATTGAATCTTGGGGGTAATCATTTCACCCACGGACTTTGCCCGCAGCTTCAAAAAGCAATACTCGACTTCAAACAATGGTATTTTTCTAAAATCTATGTTTTCGTCAAAGCATGACTCAAGAACTTCGATTATCCCATTGTATATTTCAGCCTGTGTTGATGTCTCTTCCAGAATCAGAAGTTTTTTCTCTTCTTTGACCAGAAATGGCCTGAACCTTGTCTTTATTCTGCTATAAGGAAGTTCGCACGCATATTTTGGAAGGGAATCTGTCAATGCATTTTTTAAATTCATGTTTATACCTTAATTATTAATTTGATCAAACTCAATCAATAGGTCACTATTTACCTCTAGATTGTATAGTTTTCTATATGCAAAATTTACGACATATGTTGGATATCCAGTGTTCTCGGCAGACAAAGATATTGGTAGCAAGGATAGTGGATATGCCTCATCCAGAAGCGTCATTGAACTGAATCGAACTGGCTTCTCTGGTCTATGAAGATTGCTGACATTTTTCAGGGTCGATATGTAGATTTTTCCAACATAGCTGAAATATGGTCTGGCATACTCGTAATATTCGTCTTCATATGCACCTTTATTTATTATGAAGTCCATCCATTGCTCAAAGAAGTTCCTCTCGGCCCAATCCTGATACACGACAAATGACATGGTTAATTCGTCGTATTCGTGCATAAGGGGGACTTTTCTATTAGTTCCCCATAATGACTGTGGCTGACCAGCGTTATAGGTCATCAAAGCTCTTTGTGGTATGTTTACCTCCGTTGGATAGGTTACAAATGAATCCTTTGGGGTGACAAACTCGACAATATATCTGCTGGCTAGTTGAACACCTTCGCGCCGAACTATGTTCGACCGAAGACTGGAAACTGTTTTGGGGATGAAGTTCTCTGGTGTTCTTGGGAATTTATCTGCCATTAAAATATCTCTTTTTCGGTTAGAACTATGAATTTTATTTCGTTTTCTTCGCAAAAACTTTTAGCAGCTTTCCACTTTGCTTGATTCACCAGATATGTTTGCATATTCTTGCTGAATGTTTTTTTGGAGACTGATTCGGTAAGTACTGGCTTCTTTGTCTGCTTCAGTGGTTTGATCTCAACTAGTAGTGTAGATACGCTATTGTCTCTATTTTTCTTCTCCACTATGAAATCTGGTATGTAGTGGTGTAGTTGGTTATCTAGTGGTGACTGATATGGAATTTTTATTTTTTCAAAGGCCCATCGTAAAATATTTTTATTTTCATCTAAATATTTACAGAATTTTCTCTCCCAAAGAGAGCGGCAGACGATATTAGAATAATCGCCTATATATTTGGATGTATTCTTTGGAAAGAATTTATTTCTGTAGGCCATAAAATTATTTATCAGAAAAAAATGCTAGTTCAACAAATATATCCAACAAACCCAAAATTAAGAAACGAGATACCACTCTGGCTCAAGTTCAGAGCATTCGAGTACCGTGGCTTTGCTGGTCGTTATGTAGCAGCTGGTGGAAGTATTGATGGTGTCATGCCAGCTCCACCAGCAATGTTGGCTACAATTTATGTTCCAGCACCAACAATGTTGACTAGTGGTGTTGGAAATAAGTTCAATGAAACTCCAGTTAAGACAATTTTTGATAGTTTTGCTGGAATCTTGTCGTCTGGCCAAGCCATTGCTACTGGAATAGAGGGTAAGAAGTCAGTCACTGGTAGACTTTTGGGTGGAGTTGCTGCTGGTATAGGGATAGCTCAAAATTTTGCAGAGCTTTTCTATGCGCTTGGTGGATACTTTCTTGATATAGTTCCACCAGATTTTAACGACAACATCTTCGCTGGAACGAATAAAAGAACATTCAAGTTTAATCTTGTTCTACCATGTCTAACAGATGAGGACTCTTTTGCTGCATTTGCGATTGGCAGAGCATTCGAAGCATTAAGCGTGGCTTACACTGGTGGAAGTGTTCTTACATTCAAGCATCCACCTATGTGGGGATTTGGAGTTGGACCAGGTACTGGACCATTCGTGGATTATACTTGGTTGACTGATCCACAACTTTGTTCTCTAGCCTCTGTTGCTGTGAATAGATCTGCACCAGATGGTGGGTCGTATGCGGTGTTTACCAAGTATGGATTGAAACCCTCTGTTACGACAATTGCTTTGAATTTTGTTGAAATTGAACCTATCTATCGTCAAAGTGGTACATTAAACATGGTTTCTAGATCTCAGGCACTAGCTATATTAGGCGGAAATTCGGCAAATGGGATATTTGGCTAATGTATTTTAATTCATTTCCAACCACAACATATACAATTAATGGAAGAACCGAAGAGGTTGTTGATATATTCCGCAAAGTTGCGATAGCAAAGGCAACCAGCAATACGCTATATGATGAAATCGTCGTTACTGATTCGGACACCATTGAATCCTTGGCGGAAAAATATTATGATGATCCTAGCCTATCATGGGTAATAGCAGTAACAAATAATATTCTAAACCCAGTGGATGAATTTGTTAAATCAACAGCTTTGATGCAATATCTTTATGATACAAAGTATAATGGTACGATATTCTACATTCAGGAAAATATAGACATACTTCCTGGTGATATTATCATATCAATAAACTCCTCAACATCTATCAATACCCTACCCGAAAATCTGCTGTCTAGTGATTTAAATAGTGATAAGTATTGTTTTGTGAATACTTATAGCAATGAATTTAGATACGCCAGAGTTACTAATATAAGTTCTACTTTTGCTGCTGGTGACAAGGTGGCGGTATTCCGAAAGGCTGGAGATAAACTAAACCTTGTATCATTCACCAAGAGATTGAATGTTGGTGCAGATGATATCAATGCATGTGTGATTCAACTCAAGAAGGTTGACACTTACTTAAATTCCCCAGTTTACATGTACAATACATCCGATATGTCAATACTTTCACCATATCAGAAGTTCTCAAGTACGATATTAATAAATGATTTTGTCAAATTAGATGCAAATGGAATGTATGCTGATCTAACTGATGATAATGCATTCCAGCAATCAATTCTGTATCACTACCTTATGAATTCCCAGGCAGTCAATGATGTTGCATATCTTTCTCTAATAGATGATTTGAAGAATAAAAATGAACAATTTAGAAGAATCAAGATAATACCAAGATCAATCCTATCTTCATTCCTTGATACATTCAATACATTAATATCAAACGAAAATATAAATTCTAGATTAATTAGTACAAAGGTTTAATATGGCTGGTAATTTTCCATTTGCAATTGATGCATTAAAAAGTATTCGGATACAGAAAAAAAGTGGATCTGGAATTGATATTCTTCCATGGACAGCTGCAAATCTATCTCCACTGATTTCCCTCTCAATAGATGAGAATATCTTTACACCCCTGATGCAGGGAACACTTGTGGTTAAGGATATCGGTGATTGGTCATCGGAAATGCAATTGAATGCCTTCGATGAAGTATTGATTTCTATCAATACAAAGAAAACAGCAGATGAATTATCTGGTGATGATTCCAGCAGTATCAAATTGAATTCATTTACATTTGAAATAGTAAATGTAAAAAATACAGTTGACTTGGCAAACTCAGCATATCAGAATAGCCTTGAGACGACAAAGGCTGTTACGATTCAATTTGTCAGTAAAAGCATATTAACATCCGAATTTCTAGCATCTTTACTTGAAGATGAGAATTTCATAGGCCCAATCATCAATCCAGATCCAGTCAAGGTTAAGTTGAATGGTGGGGAATCGACTGAAATAACAATCAGGGGGTTTGATCAGTATCTAAAGGAAAAGCTAAACATAGTTTTGGATGGAACTCCTACATGGAATGTATGCTACTTGAAGAAAAACAATGTGGCATATCCATGGGGAAAGCTGAAGGGCCAAGCAACAATATTGCAGACATTGCAGTATCTTGCAGAAAATGCAACTGAATATGACAATCCAGAAGCTGTCAATTACCTATTCTGGCAAGACTTCAGTGGATTTCATTTCAGATCCATAAATTCACTGATATCGGAAAACATGCAAAGTGCTGGTGAAATAGCCTTTGATTTTAGTGACATAGATCTCAAGGCCACCAGTATAAGAAGTTTCAACACACTGAGTGAGTATGATGCGTTGAATCTGATGAATGCTGATACTTATTTTTCATGGTATGAAAGAATAATACCAGACTATGCTGATCCTTATCTTGATTTCGTTGATTCCACGGATTCATTGGTTAGAAAGAAGATAAAATACGACATCAATGAGGAATATGAATACATCAATCACATTGAGGAAGGTAAGTTATTTCAGGCTGGAATAACATCCGATGTAAATGAAAACTATTCTAAGTTCCCAGAGAGCAAGAGAAAAGACGATGAAATATATGGATTCTTCTCGAAGAATCGATATAACACCCCGCACGCGCAGGACTGGGATTATCTTGGAATTTCTGCCGATACTCGTCTATCAAATGTAGTTTGGCAGAATCAATTTGATCTTGATGATGAAGTCTATCCAGAAGTTCTCTATGCATATGATAAACTTGTCAGAAAGAATCTAATCAAGAATCGTGAGAAGTATGTAAACCTAAAGAATGCCAAGAGAAAATGGGAAGTTTATCGATGCTCAGTCTGCTGCTCGACACAAGCTGGTGGAACAGCTGATCTTAAGATACTAAGTGGTCTTACTGGTAATACTGGAGATTATCTCTATTATTATGGTGCGACTGGAATATTCGGGGACTTGATAACTGAAGGTTATGGAATAGTGGCAGCTGGAGCATTCTCCGATGTTGTCAATTATCTTCCTGGTGTAACTGGAGTAACTGGTAATGGATTGACTCTGGCATATGATATGAATTCATATCCATACAACCAATCAATAGGAGAATTCTACCATCTCCAGGAAAATTTGGCTCAGGTTAATAATCAGATAAACAGAACATTATCGGAATATCAAACCGAGCTTAATAAGATAAATCCATACATTGCGCGAATTGAAAATGATTTTCTCCCATTCGTTGACTCATGGATAACGGATGCTGTAGATCTTGCATATTCAAATTTGACACCAGGATTTTTACAAACATGCTCTAGTCCAACTCTTGATGGAACTCCAAACGGTGGACCTGGAACTGGAATAAGATGCTGTAACCAATACAATGATTTTAATTGCTACTTGTTTGGTATATTAAACGATTATCCATATGCCAGCAATGAATTGTATTATCATAGATCGCAATTAAATGGAACTGATCTAAGATTTGATTTTGGTGTACATCCATGCGATGTTAGAAAGCTTCCTCTTTATGTAAATCTTCAATTTGATAAAGATCAATTTCCGACATATCCAGTGGATTTTTCTGGATATTGGAAAAAATTTATAAATTACAGCTTTACATCAAAAACATATCCATGGTATATAACACCAGCTGCAAGATTGGTTTATCTTCAATTTGGTTGTCCAGTTGCCGTGGACGGAACAATGGCATATGAACTTCCATTCCAAAAGCCAGACTTCCTATATTCGTGTTCAAAGACAAAACTTTTAACTGGCACATATCATAGAACATATCAGGATCCAAATTTTATACCAACTGATTATAATGAAATTGAAGTTGCTGACGAGAGTAGTTGGTTAGATCAAGATCTTAATGATGGTGTAGACAATGAAACTATATGGTGCGATACATGTCTAGATCCAATTGCATTGCAAGGTGCAAAATTTGAATATGCAAAAGTATTGAAGCAACTGAAATTGCGCCGTCTTGTTTTGGAAAATATAATATCAAAGCTTCAAAATGTTCAAAATACATTCAATGCAAAATATGAAGAATTCATAGATAGAAAAGCATTTTTTATATCAAAAAATCCTTTCGATCCATTGCAGCCAGGAAATATTTACAATAAACAATCATCATTAAATCTTTTTAATATAAAATCAATTAAAAGAAAACCAATACGTGGAAGTAAATATGAAGTTCTTTCTAAAAGATTTGGCATAACCAGTGGTGTTGGTAGTTATGTGTATGATGTTTATTTTGGAGATGATAGATCTAGAAATCCAGGAATAACTGGAAATCATCCATATTATGATCAAAAATATAAAACTTTTAGAAATGACAATAGTCAGTTATCCATAAATTATGCAACAAAACCAGGTCTTGATACAGAAAAAAGAGATTATGCCGATGCATATTATTATGATAATAATTTAAATTATCTTGTAGGTCCACCAGGCTTGGAACAATCAACACTACCAAGTGATATTGGGGCTTCACTAGTTCTTCCAGCGGGAATATATCAACAGAATAATTTATTCTATCAATCTGGAGCTACACTTGATTCCACTGGAGCAGTTTCTGCATATCTTCCACAAAATACAACATTAGATTCTATAACAAATAAATTTAATATATTTTCAAACGTAGATGGCAAGAAGCCACCGTCTCTGGTAAAAGAGGAAATAAGTTCTTATGTTAGAATAGAATTTGTCAATCCAATTGGAGTTGATCGTCTTGTCGATTTTCCAAGTGGATTTGTGAGAGATGCTGGCAGTGAATACTTTTTACCCTACTTGGTTCAATTGACAGCTGGACCAAATGGAAGACAATCAATTCAATCAAATGTAGCCGTAATTGGAATTGATCCATATGGATTCGATGTTGCTATAAAGAAAAATAAGACAAAAAATAATTATTCTGATTATAAAGAGTGGGGTTATTATTGGTGGCATAAACCATTAAATAAAATTAAACTAGATAAATCGACACATGATATTCATGATATGTCACTTTGGTCTGAAAAACAATTTGAGAATGAATTTACATATTATGAAAATAATGGATCTTATGTAGCTGATGTTGGAGCAGATTTTACTGAATATGATAATTATATCGGTGCAGTTGGACCCGTGTTTTTAAACCTGGGAGTAAATAGATCAAATGGTTCATTTTATCCAGATTATAGAGTGAATAATTATTATTATTCATTGAATTTAGCTTTGAATAATATTTTAACTCCAACTGAATATTTTATTCCAATCAAAGATGAATCCCAAGTATCCAGTTATATAAAGATGGCAAAACCATCTATAGTTAAAACAATATCTGATGCAAAGTATGGATCATATAATTTAATTGGATCACATCTACATTATAATGTTAGAAGAAGTTGGTATGATTTTACATTCCCATCTAAGTTGTATTTTAATACACTTTTGAATAGAATTGCTAATTTTAATAATTATAAACCCAGTGTTAGTATACCAATATTTGATGTTGAAACATTATTGACTGGAGATGATTTTGCGGCATTTGGTGGAAATGATTTTTCTCTGGCAGTTGAAAATTCAATAGCACTCAAAAGTACGGCACCGCTAAGAACATTCTTACAATCAAATTCTATCGATAACATTATATTCGATAATTTGGATTTGGCTGGCAATTCTATACTAAATCAATTCTCTGGAATTAGTTTCTCCTCGCAGAATAATCTTCCTCAGATATTCACAGATGACATCGAATACTATCTGAATGGAGATTTCACAATATATCGGCCAGGATTGCTTACGAAGGATGTCTGGAAGTACGATGTATTCGGTGAGGCAGAGTATGGAATGACTAGTCCACCAACTCTTCCACCAGAATACGATCTGTTTGATAATAACTTTGCGGCCCAGTTTGTGGTGTTCTCTCAGTCAAACTCGGAGTCTAACATCTGCAAAAAGCTCAAGCTAAAGTGCCTAAACCCAAAGGGCCAAGTGTCGAATATTGATTGTCCAGAAAACGATCCATACTGCAACTGCCCAGCAAAGAACATAATGCCAAAGGAAAGAGAGCCAAGTTATAAGGAACTGGCCATTGCATTCGAGGAAACCAAGGAATGTAAGTTGATTGAGAAGTATCTCGGTAAAGATTACCTTGGCTGCATTCTATCCGACGACCAGAATGTAGCATCGTGTAATTGCCCAGAACAAGGGAAATATTTCCCAACCTTCCTCAACACCATTAGGTCCAATGCCACGTTCTATACAACCCCACCAGAGACTCCGCTGAGAAGACAGGCTCAGATGATGATGTTCAATGCACAAAGGGCTGTAATGACAATATATCCAAATGATCAATTGAAGATCGGAAGTATTATAACGATCAAGAGGCCAAATCCATCTATCCAGTACAAGAATCGATATGATCGTGTCAGTGGAAAATGGATGGTTACTGGAATTTCGAGAGTATTCAAGTCAAGTAACATAGAATTTATGGTCGTTACCCTGAATAGGGATTCATATTATCAGGAAAAGGAAAATCCATCTACACCAAGCACTTACAAACGAGATATATTTTAAATAAATAAAAAATAGAAAGAAGAAAGATGGTAGCATATCCAAATCAAACACCAACTCTAGGAAATTTAAATTTTGAAGATATCAAGGAAAGTCTTAAGAGTTATCTAAAGAACCAAGACAGTCTTCGGGATTTTAATTTCGAAGGATCGGTTATGCAGACCATCTTGAATGCTCTTGCATACAATACCTATTACTATGCCTTTTACGCAAACATGGTTTCAAATGAAACCTTTCTTGATTCTGCGCAGAGAATAGATTCAATTGTTTCCCTGACAAAGCCACTTGGGTATTTTGTTCCATTGAAATCCTCCGCTAAGGCAGTAATAAATGTTTTTGGTCTAGTGGATGATATTCCAGAATTTGCACATTTCTATGGAATAAACTCAGATGGTATAATATATTCCTTCTATACCATAGCATCATATCAGGCCGTCGATAGCGATGCATTGAATGTTGAAGTATATGAGGGTAAGAGAATCTACAAGGATTTGAATGTCAGCAATAGATTTGATTCAATTAAGCAGAGATTTTTCATCAATGATCCAGATATTGATGTGAGAACGCTTAAAGTCAAGATTCAGTTGGATGGTCTTAATGTTCCAACCAACTCAAAGGATCCTTGGGTTCTTGCCGATACTCTTGGAAATACTACCACAGCAAATCAGAATGTGTACTACCTGGAAAGAGCAAACAACGGAGTCTATGTTCTCTTTGGAAAGGAAAATAGCCTTGGAAATTCTATAAATGATGGTTCTGATCAGATATTCGTAGATTATCTGGCCTCAAGTGGAAGTCAGGCGAATGATATTGTTGCCTTCTCTTTTGTTGCACCAACCGAAATTGCTGGAAATTTAACAATAGGTCTGGCTAAGAAATCCGCTGGTGGGCTTGATGAGCCAGATATTGATTATGTTAAGTTTGTTGCCCCAAGATCGTTCGGGTCACAGAACAGAGCTGTTACAAAGGACGATATCAAGGCCATAGTTGCCCCATTCTTCACATCTTCATCGGAATTCAATGTCTTTGGTGGGGATGAAGTATTTCCAAGAATGTATGGAAGAGTATTCTTCACGGCAGATTTGGATCCAGGGGTTGATGGTGATTTGCAGAAGATACAGCAGATTTATGATCTTCTGAGAACAAAGTGTGTTGTAACTGTAATACCAGAATTCACGACACCAAAAAATAGAAGTGTTGAGAATGATGTTACCTATCGACTTGCAAGTACAAGATCATATACGCAAGGTGAACAGCAGGCGATACGAAATGGAATCAAGACAATATTGAATAATAATTTTGATTCGGATGGTGAGTATAATTTCTACTTCAATGCTACAGATGCGATCACTCAGATAAACAATGTATATCCAGAGGTAATAATAGAGCCATCTGACTTTACATTTAGTTATTCCGAAACATTCACCGAAGATGGACCAATACTAGTAAACGTTGAAAATGAATTGGATATTCCATTATATACAGACTACGAGATAACTGGCGAATTCAAGAATAAACTCAATCAGACAATAAAGTTAGTTGCGTATGTTCAAGCTGGTCAGAATCAGTTTGAATTCATTAATCTGAAAACCCTAGTCAAGCAAACATCTGGAAATTTCCTAGTAAGTACAGATATAAATGGAAGAGTGAACATCAAGAGGGGTGTGATAGAGATCTATGATGCTCGTCTTTCAGGCTCCCCAGTCACCATATCTGTCATGTTTAAAAACAGTTACTTTGTATCAAACGTCAATAATAAGTTTAGATTTAGAACATCATCAGTCGAATTGAAGTAAAAATGATATCTGGATATCTCAACAATTCAGTAAAAAACATAAATCATGCACTTGCTGATTTTCTTGTCGATATCAATTCAGAGTATGAGCAAAGCTATGGAACAATAACTCAAAGATCAACCGAGCAACAGCAAGGTCTTGATCCTTTGGCATTTAACGAATCTTCGTGTACAACCAACTATGATATCAGTAGACTCATACCAAATTGGGTAATTGCAGAAAAATCTTCAAGAGTCGCCAAAGGTGAATCCAATGTAATCTCTGTATTTGATTTTTTACAGAAATACTATGATTGGCTCTATTGTGATTCCCCAGATGGTGGAAGATACGCTCTTGCAAATAATCTACTTGACATTATAGATGTAGAGAAAACAAGAGAAGAATTTCTCAAGAAAATATATGCAAATTATTTTGCTTCATTTCCTTACGATTCGGTTAAGAACAGTGCCGAACTTCAATTTGATCTTCAGAAAGCAAGAGAATTCATAGTAGGGATCAAGAAAAATCTCCACGGAAGAAAAACAAATCTTGAATCGATAAACTATTTTTTCACTAAGCTATTCAATATAACAGAAGATGATATTCTCGTATACTATCCAAAGGTGGATGTTCTTCGTCTTAATGGTGGAATGTTTGCGAATGATTATTTTGCATTTGCCTCTGCCACTGGAAATTACAGTGCGACAAATAGCCTTGGTTCTGGATTGAACATCTCACGATTTCAGGATAATGATTGGTTTCAGGATTGGTCATATCTTGTCTATATCAACAATTATCAGGAAAATATAACTCTCAGAGATGCATATGTCAAGTCATTGCATCCAGCTGGATTGAGATTGATTTATGGTAAGCAAATCAGCGATTACCAGGGACCAGGTGTTGCCGATGAAAACATCATAATATGCGAATACCCAATGCTAAAGAACTATGCAGCTTATTCCATGACTTTATCGTATGGAGAACTTGGCAGTCATTATGGAATAACACTGTATGGTCTTACTGGGTGCTCTGGGTGTGATGGATCATACCAAATACCAGCTGCTACTGGATTCACAGGACCGATACATGTCCTCCCCACCTGGACTGGTGCCATAACAGAAACTAGATTTTTTGATATAAATATTTTAAGCTTCATAGAGTTATGCTACAGCACTGGATTGACTAGCCCGAACGATACAAAGACTTGCGCGAATTGCTAAAATGTTAAATAAATCAAATACACTCAAGAGTTATCTGCGGGATATTGGAACGAAGAATCAGGTATTTTTTCTTTTCGGAAATACCCCAAATACGGTCACAAGCAATACCGCAGATAGCGGAATAGACATCTGGAGAACATCCGAGATGTCTTATAGAGTTGGTAAGAAGGATTCAATAGCAGTTGTTCCAAATAGAATATGGTCTTCTGGTAATGTCTATAATTACTGGAAGAGCACTGAACAAAATACTGGATCTTACTATGTTTGGAATAAGACAAATGGCATTGTCTATCTTTGTGTTTCAAATAATCCACTGAATCGCAAGGATTTGTCGATGACAAGTGTCTCGACCCAGATTCCTACCCATTCTGCTGGCACAAAAACATATGCAGATGGATATACTTGGCTACCTTTGTATAGAATAACCGCAGATTTACTTCGTTTTGTGAATTCAGCCTGGATTCCAGTGATTACATTTGATGATTTTAGGACAAATGACACATCAAAATATATAAATGCAAATAAATTTTGCAATAATAGCCAGGGAACTTCTGTCAATTGTGGAGTTTATTTCAATAATACTACACAAATAGAAGAGACATTTGGTAATTTTACCACATATTCTGCTGGCGATCTATACACCTCATTTAAAATAAGTTGTCAGGAATGCTTCTATCTATTTGAATCAGATGATCGATATGTGGCAGTACCATATAGCTCAACTGGATCAGCTTTACCGACAATAACAATTAAAGACAAATTTGATCAGATAGAGGAATTGGTAAACACAAATCAGATATCGACCTCCTCGGCATATTATTCGTTATACAAGATCTCAGCTGACGGACTAGCAGATGGTGCAATTGTATCTGCGATGCTTAATCTATCAGCCTTTGATATCAATGATCTTGTTGTTGAAAGACAAAATCCAGAGATAACAATCACCAGTGCCTCTGGATCTGGAGCAATTCTAAGATTTACAACTTATGTAAATACCAATGGTGAAAATATAATAAATGGGTTATCTCTAATATCAAATGGTGAGGGATATAAAGATTACAATCTTTCAATCGATTACTCGACATTTACATATCTAACGTCAACACAAATTGACCAACTTATAGCCTCAATTGAAATAAATCTTGATATTCTTGATGGACTTAATTTTGATCCAGTATCTGCCTTATCTGCACAGAATATAATGTTTGATGTTAGAATAGAGACAAATGTTCTCAGACAACAAAATCTTTCAATACCAAATAAAATAAATTTCTATGCTCTTGTTGAGAATCCAATAGAAATTCTTGATGATGGTCTTGAAATAGTTGCTGGATCTCAATATGGCAAAGACAATACGTATGTTGAAAAAACAACCAGTAAACTTGTATTAACTGGTGCTGGATCACTTGAGGATGAAATTGTAGGTGAGGCAACATTGGAAAACGGAAACATATTGAGTGATGTTGAAATCACCAATATAGACAGCAGTGGTGGTCAGTTAAAGGTCGAAGTTGCTAATATAAATTATAAGGATGTCGATAGTATCACATCTCTTACGGTGAACTCCACACTATATGTTGTCGATTCCGTCGAATACAAACCAGCATTCAAACAATACAGTGGCAAGGTTTCCCAAACAAAAATACTGGAAAATCCACTCACATTTGGAAATGCTACCACGGAGACAGAAAATACAAAGATATTCCGTATAAATATCGTAAAAGGATTCTAAATGGCGGCAACACCCTTTTCAACTCTACCACTGGATACTGGAGTCTATCTCTCCAGAGTTTCAGAGTTCATGTCTAGACCAGCAAATTATGTTTTAGCTGGATTTAGACCTGGATTTGCCCTACAGGCCGCTGAGTTGAATGAAATGCAGGAGCAATTCCTGTTCTATCAGACTTTAAGTAACAGAACACATAACAACTGGAAAGACGTTTATACCGCTGGAAATCCATTTTGGGATGGATGTACTCCATACACCCCAACTCTTCTAACTGTTACTATACCAACTTCTGGCACTTTGACCGTAACAGCTGCACGCGGATGGTATTATATTGTTGATACGATTTCAACTCCAACTGCTGGTGTATTGAACTCTGGATTTGGGTATTGGATATATCTGGAAACTCAGCAAACCATAAACGTAACATTTGCAGAAACCTCAACCACTCCATTGAAGTATGGGTTCACATATAGTATTTCTGATGTAAATTCAAGCGTCGATGATACTCTAAATGATGAATCAAACTCTGCAAATGCAAACATGACAGTGCCTGGTGCAAACAGAATAAAGCTCCAGAGCATTCAATTGACAAAAACAAACACTGGTCTTGGTAAGTTTTCAACATTATTTACCGCTATAAGAACATCATCATCCCAGTTTACTCTCAACTGGCCATACAATAACAATGCTCAGGTATTTGCAACTGGAACAAATTAACGGATAAAAAATGGCAATAGATAGAGACACACAGATAACCCAACTGAACTCGGATAGTTCCTTTTACGATTGGTTTCAAAAAGAAAACAATGAAATAATCGAAAAGTTGAATCTAATCAACACATTCACTGTTGAGGGTGGAGATGGTATCACTGCTCCTATTGCTTTGACTGGAAAAGCAACCATAAGCCTAAGTGGAAAAGTTGATAATGGAATATCCTTCAACGGACCAGTCTATTTCAACAATACAGTTGCCATTCCCAACATATCGGTTAGAGTTCCCACCATTAATTCTACAGTTGGTGGATATACTTTTGGTACTCCAGTTCGAGTCTATAGAGACATAGCAACAAACACAAACAAATATGAAGCAGCCAGAGGCAATGATCCCGATCAGGCCGAAGTTTTCGGTGTGGTATCTGAAATAACATCGACATATGCATATGTAACTCTTCTTGGTCAGATAACTGGTGATTTTAGCACTGTCAATACAAGAGGAATTGGCCTAACCGCTGGCTGGATATACTTCCTGGATCCAGGCACAACTGGATCAATAACGGATGTAGAACCAATTCAAACTGGTCAAGTTTCAAAACCAGTAATCATGGGTATAACTGGTAATGTCGGCATGGTTCTTCAGATGAGAGGTAATTATCTCAACTCTGAAGGATTTAGTGGTGGCACTGGTGCTAACGATAGAATCATAATCAACACTGGTTCATCTGCTGTACTTACATCCACAACGATTGTTGATGGGACCATGGTTTCCTTGATTGAAGTCCAAGGTCAATCCAGAACAGAGATGCAAAGCCTTGGATATGAACTTTACGGTGGAATTGCTGGTAGCGATATTCCAAATGGTTATGCTTTAATTTCCTCTATGACGGAAAGATCCATAGCTTGGTCAAATCCACCATTTAGCGGCACGGTAAATATTCGACCAGAAAATGCACTTGGTGTTGTTACAGACATATTGGATATCGGTGGTCTTGGATTCCTTGAAATATCTTTATATGGATTCACTGACATATTCAATAGCTATTCAGCTGGAACCTACTATTTGAATCCACTGTATGATGGTGCAAATCCATCTGCAAATCCACAATATACCCAGACTCCATCTGAGCATGTTGCATTCATAAAGTATTCCACGAACGGAGCCGTTGTAGTAAACAAGGCCAAATCTGGATACGTTACAGATAGATCCCTCCCAGCATCATCAAGCACATATATTTCCGCTGACGGTGCAAGTGGTGGTCTGAATCAGGGAACCAATTATCTCGTCAATGGAAACTTTGAGGTTTGGCAGAGAGATAATACTGGTAGAGAAAACGCATATACTGCATCGGGAAGTCTCGTATTTGCAGATATGTGGAGAAGACATGATGATATTTCTGGTTCGGATGGAACAAAGAGTTATTCGATAATTCGAAGTGAATTCGATGAATATCAAACAGAAATAGAAGGAAATCCACGGTATTATGTAGATTTCAAGCATCTAGGTTTATCCGCTATGGGTGCCTCTGGAACCTCTGGTGGATACAATGACTATGACCATCTCATGGTTGGCCATGTTATTCCAGGTGCCAAGAAATTTGATTTGAACAATCTGAATGTCAAGTTCTATGGAAAAGTATCCACTGACATCTATCCAGTCGATGTGTATTTCACAAGATATTCTGGTTTATCGCTGATAGATTACAAGAAACTTGGAACGGCAAATCTAACTGGAACATGGCAACCATTCACATTCAATTCACCCATTGCAGCACTTGAAAATAATGGAATTGATATTGATCTGAACGACGACTACTGCGAGGTTGGCATTGATTTCATTCCTCTGATGGAACAGGCAAACATCAATGGAATCACACTAGGTCAGAATATAACAGTGAGTGTGGCTTCATTCGTCGCCACAGTAGGTACAAGTGTTCCAAATGCCATATATCAGGATTACAACGATCAGCTCGAATACTGCCAGCAATTCTACTATACGAATTACACTGAAACGCAGACAATTGGTTCTATCACGATGTTTGATACAACCACACCGACATCAAATTCACTTGACACATTCATATTGCCAAACAAAACATGCAACATGCTTCGGTGGCCAACAAGAATGCGTGTAACTCCAACGGTTTCAATCTATTCTCCATTCTCTGGAGTGCAGAACGATGCATACAATAAGACCGCTGGTCTTGATATGAGAAATACTTCTGGAACAATAGGATATGGAAGCTCAGTTCGTGAGTCCAGACTCAATGCCTCAACGATTTCTGCAACACCATCGATACATGGTGCAAACATATGCGCTCTTGGTGGATATGTAACATACGACGAGTTGTATTTCAATATAGTAGCAAATTCAGATTTCAGTATATGAGATAATCCATGCCATCAGCAAGCAATACAAGCAACAGCTCTAACATACGCTCATCTGAGCTGAAAGTAACGGTTCAGCGTGCATATGAGGGATCCAGATTACTTGTAAATCTAACGAATCAATATGCAGGATTCCTTGCTCCAGGATTGACTGGTGGTGATGTGATACGATTCGATGTCGCTCTCAATGGATACACCAGGGCACAGGCAAATTCACTTGCGACATCGGAAGTATTTGGAATAGTCGAAAATGTTAACACTGATGGTTCGTTGAATGTCGTTACATATGGATCCATAAATTATCCAACGAATAGATTGATAAATCTTGATGGTGTTAATTTTGGTGGAAATGACATATACTTCCTCAGTGAATCACAGCCTGGTAGATTACAGAATCTTCCACCAGGAAATCTTGGAAATATAGTGAAGCCAGTGTATCAACGGGCACCACATGGATCAAGCTTCACTGGAACTGTTGTAAATTACGTTGGATATTCAATAATTGATATAGATTAACATGAGTCTTGATAACAACTATTCAACAATAAACAAACAGCAGAAGATCATCTCAATAGATGATTCAAATTATGGTACATCTAGAATAATAGTAAATATAAAAGAATCAGAATATGTTTCTGGTGTAACCACTGGCAGTGTTATTCGATTTGACACAGTTGCCAATCAATATAATCTATCAAAAGCAGATTTCCCAGAAAATGCTGAAGTTTTCGGTATAGTTGAAAGCATGAATTCCGATTTATCACTCAATGTAGTGGTAAATGGCTCAATAACCATTCCATCAAATAGACTCGTTAACGTATCTGGAACTAATTCTGGACTTAATGATATTTATTTTTTAAGTGGAACTAGTTATGGGTGGCTACAGAATTGTGGACCTACATTTACTGGAATGGTTATAAAACCAATATATCAGGCATCTCCACATGGACAATATACTGGTTTAGTTAGAAATTATCTAGGATATATAAATCCTGTTTTAGTGAATAATGCACCGCAAGGAGTTCGGGTATTAAGTGCAATTTCTCAGGACATGACTAAAGCATTATTTTATGTGCCAGAATCTGATACGCTTGTAATCAAAAGTTTGACATATCGTGCAGCTAGCAATGTATTCGATACGGCACAAATAGCACAAGTGCGAAAAAGTTCCATTGTAATAGAACCAGGATTGGATGTGGTTGATTTTGGAACAACACCAAATTATGAAGCAAAAATATCAAATGATGGAAATGATCTTCTGTTGTTTGCAAAAAATACTAATAAAATTTATTCCATAAACATAAATGGATCTGTTTTTACATTAAAAGCTATTGTAAATGTAAATTTACCAGGATCACCAGAAGATAAATTATGGGCAGCGGATGATGAATTGACATCTATGGTGGTATCAACTAAAGGTTTGAATAAATCACCATCAAATAACGATTGTAGACATACGTCTCCGTCAGTTTCATCACCAATAAAGTATTATAGACGATCTGTGAATAATTTATCTGGGTTTAAACATAAGTGGAAAAAATGTCATGAGGGTCATGCACATGGCTTTATAAAAGACAATCAACCATCATTTAATCCAGTCGTAAATTCTTCTTATTCTAATATACCAGGTATTTTTAGAACCTGTGATATAAAATGCATCGGAAAAAATTATACTTTAACAAATTTTGCACTAAAAAATGATCAAATAGATTATAATAGTAGAGAGATTACAATACAACTACCAAGATATCAAGGAATTGTAAATCCTTCATCTATACAAGCAAACACAAGATTAATAGGAATAACTGGAAATGTAAAAACAACGGCAAATAGTTTTATTGATGATGTATTTATATTATATACAGCAAAACCAGTTAGAACATTTGAATTGCAGTCTTCAAATATAAATTTTAACATACATAGAAAAATTAATAATTATTATTATGAGGATAATTCTTACAAGACATTTTATGGATTTATTCCAGAAAGACCATCACTAGTTGATGGAGTTTCTATAACACAATTTTCCTCAGCTAATAATTTTGATGCAGAAACTACATTTGGTCCATCATTTACTCCAACACCATCAAATACTGCTAGAGAAGTTTTGTGCTCTAGGATGTATTCTACAGAGACATACTTCACATCAGCTATTTTATACAACTTTTACAACTTGAATCAAAAATCATTAACAGTTTACAGAGCTCCATTCTATACAGAGGATGGAAATACAGTTTTTAGATATTTCGAAAGAAATCCTAAAACTGCATCAATTCAGCCATCTCCATCTTTTAGTGGTTTTATTAAAAAATTTACTTCTATGGATATACCTGAAATAAATTCTTTAACATTTTTTAACTTATTCGGAACACAAGATTTATTTTTTTTATGCACGCCTAGCTATATTATAGTCTACACATATAGCACATCAACATTTATTAGAATCAATACAGATTTAGATTTTGTAAAAGCTAATTTTTATTATAACGCCAATGGTGAATTTTTTATTTTAAATAATAAAATATTTAAATATAATTCTACACTTCAGAGATTCTTAGAACAACAAATAGTTTAATAATATGATTCAAAAAACATTAACAGGAATTCCAATAGACGATATAAACACAGTAACTGATATACCATGTGCTATTAACGATACATTTATATCAAAAACTCCGATAAATTTTATAGTATCTTTATCGATGTTAAATTCATTAATTGGTACAAGCATAAATTCTGGAAATATTTCGTCGTATAGTCTTTTTGTAAGAATAATGAATGCTGAAACCACTGGTACATTTTTATCCAGTATTTTTACGTTGTCTACATCAAATATAACAAATAATTTTTTAAATGTTGATTTGCGAAATATCACTGATTTATTAACTAATGATTATATTTTATTGCACACAACTGATTCAGATATTCATAATTTATTTAAAAAATTTAAAATTGTTTTCAGGATATTTCAAAATTCCTCTGGTGTTGGAAATCAGCAGATAATATTGTCAAATGACATTGTGAGTGATTTAAATATGTGTTTAAATACATATGAAACTGGACCATATGATGTTGATTTTTTACAATTGGATATTTTAAGTCCATCAGACTTTAGTATATCTGAAAGGCAAGCTGCATTTACAAAATGCCCATCTATGTTAGGTGCAGAATCTGTTAGATGTTTTTATCCATCAAACATATCAAACCAAATGCCAGTTTTGGTATATGCACACGGAAATCAACAATATGTTGAAGGATTTGATAGTTATCTTTCTACATTTGCATCTTATGGATATTTTTGCATTTCCGTTTACATAAGTCCAGAGATACAGTTGGAAACTGGTGAATTTCATATTTTAACATTATTAGATCATATTAAAGTTAATATATCTAAAATAAATTCTGGTAGATTCAATGGAAAATTAGATTTTAATAAAATTATTTTTATTGGATTAAGTATGAGTGGAGCTTTTGTTGAATCTATTGCCATGCAAATGAAGAGAAAAAATGCTGAATATTCAAGATTAAATACTCTGTCATTTGATTATACCGATATAAAAGCCATAATAACATTGGGATCTGTTGGTAGATATACGGTTGGTGTAGATGGTATTATAAATAAAAATTATAAAATTGATTCTTCTTTTAGTGAATGTAATCCAGCTGAAGATAGTTTGAACTATCTGACAGTAGATCATGATATACCATTAATGGTGATAAACGGTTTGAATGATAATGAAGGATGGTTTAGTGGGTATGTTAATCATGTATTTAGTCCAGGATTTAGCTACATTGATAAATTAAATCATTTAGATAAATATATTTTAATTTCAAACAGAGAACACAATGGATTAATAGATTTAACGTCAAATGGTGAGGTTGAACTTTCATTTTCAATATCAAATAGATTCATAGATAATCATTATTTAAATTCAAATAGGCTAGTATTAAACGAACACATTGCATGGATTTTATATTTTCTAGGAATTAATGTATTTTCTAGCAATAAATTAAAAAAATTAAGATACGTTTCACCACATAAACAAAAAATAGATAACGTAATAAAAAATAATCCAAAAACTGCTGTATTTCATTCTTTTTATCCAGTGGCAGAAGACATCAAAATACAAATTGATAATTTTTATGGATTAACTTTATCATATGCTGGTTCTACTGGATTCACATTAAATAATCCTCTTGGATTTACATTTGATTATACAATGGACTCTGCATTTTATACTATACCACCAACAATTTACGCACAACCAGGTCAGACTTTCATTAATGGTTTATTTGAATTAAAAAGTATTTCAACATTAATAGATTTTAATATTAACGATATTTTTACGGACAATGACACATATAATGGAATAATTTTTAATTCATATAGATCTTTATTTACTCCAATAGAATCAAATATAATACTAGGATATACATTTCAAAATTCAATATCGTTGACTGAAAATAATTATATTGCTCTTAGAGCTTGTCAGACGCACATACATGGAATATCTGGAATATCTAAAAATGATAAATATTCAAATTTTAATTTAACACTAATAGATGAATCTAATAATAGTGCTACCATAAGTTCAAAAAATTATTCTAGTGGATTTTATCCACAAACAAAAATAGATAACAGAATAAATCCATTTTTAGTAGATCCATTTTATATTGGTGGATTTCCAACAATACCAAATTTTTCCTTTTTTAGAGCTGGTGATTTTTTCATGAAAAATCAATCTCTGGATATAACAAAAATAAATCAAATGAGATTAGATTTTGGACCAGATTATGGATCAACATTTTCACACATTGCATTAGACGCATTTGTAGTGTACAAAGAGTTATAAAAATAAGAATAAATAATTAAAATGTCTCTATACGGATCATCTCCATTCAACATAACTGGTCTTACCTTCTACGCCTCCAGTGGAGCCAAAGGAGCACAGGGTGAAGTCGGACCTCAAGGACCAAAGGGAAATCCTGGATATGGTCCAACTGGCCCAACTGGATATGGTGTAACATTCATCAATTTCATTGGAAACAAGATAAACACAGTTTATACCGATGGAGATGTAAAGACATCATCTACAATACAGCAAGTAAATGGAAACTACGTACTTGAAATAACGGCCACTACTGGTGGAAATTTCTCACCATTGGCTTCAACCCAGCAAATATACGATCAGAATTTTATATACAATGAAGATGGTGACACTAATACATTTGAGATCGTCAGAAGACTCAACTTCAAGAACATAAAGACGAATTCATCTCCATTCATAAAACTGGAATACAAAGGCCCACCTTCCTCGCCAAATCAAGGAGAACCAGGTCAAACAATAAAACTGACCTATGATGTATTCAATCTTGGTGCATCCAATGTCTCTGGTGGACCAGATGGATCATTGGTCATAAACAACCCAGGAAATATCCAGAGTGGTTACACTGGATCCACATACAACTCAGAGGAGAATGCTGCTGGTTTTGGAATATTAAATGGAGCAGAACAACTGGTTGTTGTGAATCCGATAAATCTATCATCAAATACAATTCAGGTTTGGAGAATCGATCCAACTATCGGATCTGTTTTTTACCTTGCTGGTTATCTTCCAATAACATCACCATCCCCTGGGATTTACGGACATCATATAGTCATAAAGAAGGATGTCACCACAAATTCAACAAAGGCATTCACTGTAATTCTTCCAAGCAATTTTTATGTTGAAACACCACAAAGCAGACTGTTCTATTCAACATACGACAATGATGGTGATATAGTTCAAAGTAATTTTACAACTCTTCAGTTTAAAAATATATTTTCACCAAATGTAGTATGGCAATATGGATCATACTTTTGTCCATCGCAGAAATATGATGTCATAAATTTCATCTCATCTGGATCTCGTTATATTGGAATTCCAGCAATATTCGACACTGACCTTAATACTGTTGCGACAACGAAGACAATACCAGCATCATTTTCATGTAAACCAGACAATTTAGAAAATTTTTATAGAATAACATTCAATCCAGTAGAGGGCATTTGCTGCAAGGCAGATTGCACATGTGAATCATCTTATGATTTTGAATGCAATGGTTATTTCTATCAGGGATCCACATGTGGAGTCTCTGGTCCATGCTCGAATCTTGGAGCATGTTGCTTGTATTCAGAAGATGAAAATATCGTTGTTCCATGTCAGGAATTATCCTTCTGTGAATGTGCTCAAGCTGCCTCTCAATCGGGACTTGCCTACAAATGGAATAGATTTACTTCGCTTAAGAAGAGTTGTGCGGATTTCAATTGCACTAACGCCAAACTTGGCGTAGGTGCATGTTGTGATGGAATCGGTGGATGTACTGAACTGACATCAGATGAATGCACATCTAACGGTCACTATTTCCAAGGCACTGGAATCAATTGTGGCACATCAGATGGATTGAATGTGTGTTATGATGGATATGGATCTTGCTGTGATTCTGGCATAACTTGTTCGCCAGGAATAACTGGTTCCACTTGTTTGTCCGAATTCAAGACATATTTTGGTGATGGGTCAACATGTGGAAATTTCACATGTTCTCCAGCTGAAATACCATGCTACTCAATAATTGAAAATACACAAATATATCCTGGTCTAGAAATAGACGATGGGGTGGTGGTCGGTATATTCAATCCAAATAAAACTACGTCATTTGGATCAGAATTATTTGCTGGACTTAAAACATCATATTCCGATCTAATTGGAATAACAAATGAAAATTGCACTGAGTATTTGACCGAATATGATTATTCTGGTTATGGCTTCGATCCAGCTACAGTGTGTGATGCTGATTCTGATAGTTACATTGTTCTTGTCTCAAAACACCCAGTGAACCTAAACACGGACAAATCACTTCTTGATGGTTCGTCAAATACATCGAACTTCATATGGTCAAATGGATCGGTCGCATGGGGTCCACTGATTGACATAGCCAGCTCAACCGTAAGTGATTTCGATAATGGTGGATTGGCATACAAGGAAGGATACATCTACGACTCAGACAACGAAGAATCGTCTAAGTTGAATTTATATCAGAATAGCTTCCTTACTTGTTCTTCCGCTAGATTCGACACTGATGCATACACATTCTTGGAGAATAGACCATATCAATCGTTCAATGGCAACTGGACTAGAAATAATGGTCTATACAATACAATAAGACTCACATCATCAGAATACTTCTACTACAACATAGGCTATTCTAGTGGTGGTGCGACTCTGACAAACTACATACCATCAACTGGAGAGTTGACGGCAGCAAGAGCACTTTCTATCTACAACAGATATTTGCCATCTGGAATAACATATGCAACTAACTGGTTCGTACCAAGCATAGATGAGTTGGCTTTCCTGGCAAATTCCTGTAGAAATACGTTTGACTTCAATCTAAATGCAAGATTGATTGAACTTGGACACACCCCTCTTAGTGGTTGGCACTGGTCTTCCACTGGTTCTTTTAATGTTTCAGATAATGAGGGAATATATTCAACTGCTGGAATAACTCATGGATCACATGCATGGGCTATTAATATAGATGTTGATGGCATATCTGAAAATATGTCAATATCAAAGAAGACCAGAACAAATGAATATAAAGTAAGACCAATCAAACTAATACGCTGCGATAAGCGGTACTATCAGAATACAGATGCAAATTTCAAGTTCTGGAACATACCAATCCTGTCAGAATCAATTATAGATAATCAATAATGAGTGCATTTCCTGGAAGCTCGCCAATCCCCGTATATTCATCTGTAATTCCAGCCGCAATAGGATTGCAGGGGGATACTGGCCCAACTGGCCCAACTGGAATAACTGGAGATGCACTAACTGGTAGAACTGGTCCGACTGGACAGGGTATAGTTGCTGTATTCTACGCATCCAGTGGAATTTCATTTGAAAATTTCAATGGAAGTAAATTTTATGTTCAGTTTTCTGGAAATGCTGGAACAAGCTTTGTAAATGGTGTTCCACAATCGATTATAGTTGCCAAGGGCTTAACATCAGGACCACCAGCAACAAGAGGCTATTCTGTACTTTACAGCTTTGTCAATGTATTTGAATCCACGAATCAAATTTCAATACAACCAAACTTTTCAGGATTCGATCCAACGAATGATGAGGTTGCTCTCAAGATTCGTAGCTTCGAATCATCTGGTGGAGCACTCGTCGGATTAAGTGCAGATGGAAGTTATCTGTATTTGGTTGGCAGAACATATTCATTTAATGCAGTTGGAAACACTGGAGAAATTCTATACAAGGCAAATAACTTGATGTTTGCTGTCGATGGGTCGAATTACAATGCGAGCACAGGATTGCTGAGTGTCCCATTGGCAGCAGACAGACATCCAATTCACAATAATCAGAATATAGGGACACCAACATACACATTCTCCAATCAGAATATATCTGGTGCTTCTGGTGCCACTGGATTTGCATTTTTCAGTGTTAACTATGGCCAATTCGGTCTGAATAACAACAATTATCAATTGGTCGAGGATCCAGCGATATCCCAAGTAACATTGAATCTCGGTGTTACTGGTTCAGATAACCTGACGTTTAAATTCATAAAAAACACATTCAGTGAAAATTCTATATTCGATCCACAGTACATAGAATCTGATGATATTGGTTCATGTTGTTTCTGTGAAAGTGGGACGACAGAAATAGGATGTCTTGATTATGTGTCAAGGGGTTATTGCAACAATGTCGGTGGTAGTTTCAGCACAACCCCCTGTATAGAAAGAATATCATCTGGTGATTGTTATGCAGAAGGTGCTTGCTGTGTCAATGGTAAATGTATAAATTCATCATTAGAAAAATGTCTTCAATATAATGGTACATTTTTCCCAGGAGAAATATGCTCTGGTGAAAGAAATGCCGCATCGTCATTTACATGCCCAGACACATGTCCAGGATCAGTGAATACTGGAAGATGCTGCTACAAGGGATATTGCTTTAACTTAACGAATGTTGAATGTTCTCAAATTCCTGGTGCTGTATTTACCAGTGGAGGTTTCTGTACATCAGAAACCTCCGATGCTTCGTGTTGTCAAGGTCTTGCGGGAGCATGTTGTAGAAAAGTCAATGGGGAATATATCTGTGAGCAACAGCTTCCAGCCGAATGCTCTGCATTGGGTGGAATCTTCCATGGTGCTGGAAGCTCTTGTGTTGAAGTTGAGTGTTGTGGTAGCAATTTTATTCAAGACTACTTCAACGCATCAACTGATTGTAGAGCAAACACTGTTCAGCCATGTCTTCCAATTGGAACAAAAGTTGGTGGTGGATATCTGGTTGGAATAGTTGGTATGCCATCTCCATGTTCTTC
>Ga0181355_1000025_pt1 | contig 49128 bp, 39 predicted proteins | sample Fa13VDMM15DN_FD_130099 | JGI IMG/M metagenome (GOLD analysis project Ga0181355, IMG submission 130099) | Freshwater viral communities from Lake Michigan, USA - Fa13.VD.MM15.D.N | ecosystem: Environmental > Aquatic > Freshwater > Lake | place: USA: Michigan | collected 2013-09-23 | reverse complement strand
TCGCTTACCGTCCGTAACAAAAGTATCATCGTCACTAAGCATATTAGGCACACCATCACTTGAATCACCTCCAATAATATGTTCAAACAGAACCCCACGAGGATCTTCACACTTTAAAAATTCTTTGGTGGTTGGACTGTACTGCTGTACGTTTGGAAAAATTTGCAGTTGTTGAAAGTCCTTATCATTAGAAATAATAAGAATATTTTCAGACTGGCAGTACGTCTTGGTTAGTACGTAAATAATATCGTCTGCTTCTGCACCCTGTAGACGAATACTAGGATACGGAAATACTTCTGCTACTTCGTTACGGATCTTGTCCAGCACAGCAAAAGCAGCCTTCCATTCGTCCTTTTTGGCTTCCTGTTGCTTACGGCGGTTTTGCTTGTAATACGGAAAGTACTTGCGTCGCCAGTAGTCAGTACCGTCACTACAAATAACTAGTTCTCCGTACTTACGAAAATCGGTTCGGTACTTGCGGTACGTGTTTAATACAGTGTGGCGAATATAATCTTCATTTAAGGGTTCGCCATCTTTAGAAGCCTGAAAAATATTGGCTAGAATAATTTGATTGTTGTCAATAAGTAACATAATATGAGTATAACACAGATTACACAAAAGTCAAAAGATTTGTACCCATTGTTCGCTAGTTGGATCAACAATATACTTGTATAATATTCCGGAATCTGGATTAAACCATTCGTCTCCTTGTGTAACACGAATAGGAGGAGTAGTGGAATTATAAAAAGTAACAGAAGTTCCAGAACTTTCGTTTGTTAACGGCTTCCAACCAGACGTTTTATGTTCTGGAGAAAGACATAAAGTTGGTGCAATTTGTGCAATATACGCTTGTCCGTTTTTATATACAATATCACCTTCTGTGTATTGAATACAATTTCCGGAAGCATCAGAAACTTTAAATATACCTTTAAAATTACCCATTAAGAATATCCTTAAATTCCTCTAAAGTAGTTATGATTGTTTTAATCTTACGCTTACCAAGGAATGAAAATGCTTCCTTTAGATCTGGATCTCCCTTATACGCCTGCTTAAGTTCCTTGATATACGGATCCAAATTCTTGGCTAACTTTTTAAAGTGAACGTGCTTGATGCCTTGTAGGACCAACCAATCAGCGTGATCCACGTTCTTAAGTTCGTCGGATTCAGCAAGTTCAAATAGTTCATCAATTCGACTTTCCAAAACAGACATATATTCTTTAGTCTTATTTTGGATTCGTTCTTGAACATTCACTTTTTCTTTATCGGTGTTGTCCACGTGTGGTCTGGTCTGGCCCAACATGATGATGTCTTTAATCTTGAATTGTACCATTTGAATGGTGCGAGGATCCAACTTGGCTCCCAGAGTCATAATACGACACCGGCTACCAACCTGAATAAACTCTAGGGCATTGATATCGCACGCCATGGCATACTTAATATCCTTCTTAGAGTATTCGTTTTTCATCATCCAATCAATAGTCCAAGGCTTGCATAGATTGTTTTCGCATGAATAACTATACCAGTTAAGAGCCTTTAACACTCGGGAATCGTGTTCTTCTGGAGTAAGTTTATCTGCATCTTTCCAAACAGGTTCATCACCCATAATCAAAGAATCAACAGAATCACCACGACCAATACGACGAGTTTTCTTCTTTTTCTTTTTCATACAATACGACTAAAGTTCTTTTTCTTATCGAATTGAACTACGTTGTTAAATCTATCTAGCAGTTGATCCGTTTTATGGCTGATGACATAAACGTTTGCTTTGGATCCAAAACTAGATAGAAGCTTCATCAGCTCATCCACTCCACCACTGTCCAAACTGGAATCAAATACTTCATCCAGAATAAGCAGATTAGTATTGACACTGTTCTTCAACTTTGCAATTTCTCGCCATGTCAGAAGCAATGCCAGATCGATCCTCATCTTTTCGCCTTCACTGAACGATTCGTAACAAAACTCGTCACGGTGACGACTCTTAATGACTTCATTAAACTCCTCATCTAGATGAAAGTTTGCGTAGAAGTCCATGCTGTTCAAATACTTGTTCACGTACTTGTTAATTAACGGAATATAGTATTTTACAATTTTTGCTTTAATACCACTGTCCTTGAACAGAAATATCAGTTTATCATATGAACGAAGAGTGTCAAGAGCTTTTTGTTTCTTTTTTAGTAATTCACTTTGTTTGGTTAAAAGTTCAGACAGTTTATCTTGGTTTTCTTGAATCTTGGATTGAGAGTCTGCTGTTTCCACCACAGTCAATATTTCTTGGTCTAGTCTCTGATTTAGTTTAATCAAAGACTCCATAGTTTGTTCTTTAGACGACGATTTAATAATCACATCATTTAAACAATTCTGAACAGATATTAATTTGTTCAGATTATTTTTAGACATATTGATTGCTTCTTTTATGCGGTCCAACGCGCGATGCTGCTCTTTGGCCTTCTCAGTTTTCTCGGCAATGACATCCCGTTTATGTTCTTTACTGATGGTTTGCCTACAGGTCGGACATGAGTGGTTTTTCTCGAAGAACTCGGTATCTTCGCGTATGCTTTCAAGGGTGCTCTCGATTTTGAAGAGAACGATCTGCTGTTTCTTGAGTTCGGCATTTATTTGATCTCCTGGTTCTAGTTCTATTTCTAGTTCTTTAATTGACTTTTGAAACTGTTTAATTTCTTTTGAAATTTCTTTGATTGTTTTTGTATTTTCTTCCAATGTACGCTTACGATCTGAAACTCGATCTGTTGTATTCTTTTGGTATGATTCTAAGATCTCTTTGGTGGCAGACACTTTTTCGTTTACAAGAACTAGTTCAGACTCAATAGCCTGCATCACTCCTTTGGCAGTACCAATCTTGGTCTTTAGTACACCATTCATTTCAGAAAAGATACCAATATCCAAAATATTCTCAATAACTTGACGACGATCAGCAGGAGTTAATTGCATGAACGGAATAAATGAAGACGAACCAAGAACCACCACCTGAGAAAATGTTTTATGGTTCATTCCAACAATTTGTTCTTCCAAGATGTTTTGATAATCTTTACTCTTGGCGTCTTCGTTTAAGAGTTCTCCGTCTTTAAATATCTTAAACACTTTTGGTGCAAGACCACGAACAATTTTATATTCTGTTTTTCCAATAGTGAATTCTAGTTCAACAACACAATTCTTTTTATTGATGCTGTTCACTAGTTGTGGAATGTTCATATTGCGGAACGGTTTGCCAAACAGTGCAAAAGAGATAGAGTCAAGAAACGCAAACGATTTACCGTTGCCGTTTGAACCACACACTAACGTGGTTGCATTTTTACCTAATTGAATTTCGGTAAATATATTACCGAAAGAACCAAAATTCTTAAAACGAACAGTCTTAAAATTAATCAATCCAGACTCTCCATATAAAGTTCACGAACAATATTTTTCAATTCTTCTTTATTTTCCGCTTCCATATCATCAATCTCTTTGTTGATTAGACTCAGAGTATCTTCTGATATGTCTACTTCGCCTTCTTCACGAACACGATCACTCAGATCTTCAATGATACTAACACTGGCAGGTTCTGCTGCGTAAAGACTGTCCAAAAACTGATCAAACTTGGTTTCACTTTTCTTTTCGTAAACTAAAACCTTGACGTAAGTTCCCTTGTATCGTGCAGCATCAAATCCTTCAATCAGCGTACCGTTTCTCCACTCAACATTATGAAACATCTTCATTGAATTTTGTATAAATTGTAGTTCTCGGGTTTCTGTATCAAGAACGTGAAACCCCTTTACCTCGTTGGTATCAATACTGGTCATCTGATATTGAGTACCAAGATAGTGAACATTACCTTTAGAACTCTTGCTGTGAAAATGGCCAGACAGCACCATATCAAACTTTTCTAAAAACTTGTCGTTCATGCCTTCATTAAATTTTATTCCAGGCATAACTTCATAACCACTGAGTTCTAAGTGGCCTGCCAAAATGGTTGCTTTACTGTCCTTGATTGTTTTTAAAAAGTGTTCTTTGTTTTCTTCATTCAACCAAGGAACCATCAATATAGTTGCACCATTGAAACATACTTCTGTTGGTTCTTCGTAAAGATAAAACGCTGAATGACATCCTCCTAAGACTTCTTTTGGAGAATTTAAACGATTGGTGTTCTTGTAAAACACATCATGATTACCAAGAATGCAGTGTAGTTCCACTCCGTTAGTTTCAAACCATTCAACAAATCGTTTTTTGGTGTGATGTAGTGTATTAAAGTTGATAAACTTTCTACGATCAAACAGATCACCAAGATGGAGTACTTTGGTGATACCGTGTTCTTTTAAGTAAGGAAAAAACTGTTCTTCAAAGAACTTTAAAAAATGATTCAAGAAAAGGGGAGAGTCTCCTCTAGCCCCAAAGTGGGTATCACCAATAATTGCAATTTTCATGATTTATTTTTAGTACGTTTTTTACGCTTCTTTGGTTCGTATTTCTTTATATCATTTTCTGATATTTGAAACAAATCAGTCAAAGCTTCGCGTTCGTTGTTCTTTTCAAAGTAATTTTCTTTAAACCACTTATGTAATGTACCATCATCCATGCTCTCTGTCAACTTAAATTTGACATAAGATTGCTTTTTTTCTCTTTCTATTCGTCTCAAAAATGCATAATATATTATTTGTGTAAAATACGAAAATGGATTTTTTGATTTGCGTGGATTAAAATTATGAGCATACATTAAACAATTTTCTATTGCATCTCCTATCATTTCATCTTTGTAGGTGTATTTTGCAAAATTAGATTTTGAACATAACCTTTCTGCAATTTTTAAAAAACATTCTCCTATAAAATTTGAAACTGGTGGACGATCATCACCGCTTTCTTCTGCTTCTTTTATCTCTTTTTTCCATTTAATCATTTCTTGTAAAAAAGCTTTATTGTCCACATAGTGCTCATCATTTACTTTTTTAGATATTTTTACTTTTTCTTTATTTTTAACTTTTTTAGATTTTTCATTTGACATGCTATAAAATTCCTGTTATACTATATTGTCTGAGTAAAAAAGAGATATAGTTTATCTGTAGTCTTCAGAAGACGGATCAGAATTCCAATCCGTCCACTTATTACCCAAATCCTTTTTATCTTTCTTGTTCCCAGTATACTTTTGGGGATTCATTCCTTCACCATTCTCATTAGTAATTTCATTAATCATGGCACCAAATTCTTTTCGGTCAAGGATTCCTGACTTAAGAAGTTCAACGATAACTTCGGGTGAAAAAACCATGTTCATGAATACCATTTTATCATCTTTTTGAGGTTTTGCAAGATCTTTTAAGTTAGATTCATCTTCGTATCTTTTGTCTGCTTTTTCTAACATATCTTGTATATGTTTGTCTAAAAAGTCAAAAGGATCTTTTAATGGATCTGGTGGAAGTTTTTTTGCTTTTTCTTTTGGTAAATGGCTTTTTTGTTCTTTGAATAATTCGGCTTCATACAGCTGACCAACTTCCGGAGAAGCAGTAATAATAGTATTAATGGATTCTTTTGATATAACTGCAATTTTATCATTAGATAAAAGTAACCAATCCTTTAATATAAAGTACTCTTTCATTCCACCAAAAATATCTGGTTGAACCATAGATTTGAAAATCATTGGGCGATGAATTTTAATATTTCCATCACGACTGATTCTAACAGTTCCAATTATATCTTCACCCGATTTGAGTTTCAGAATCTTGTACTTTTTCATGTGTCTCCTTTGGTAGTTGAACTGAAATTAATTTGTAAGGAAAGCCTTCATTAGTATATATTTTTAAACGAGCATGTAAATGATTCATGCCGTGGTTAATATATTTCTTGTAACGCAGATCGTCTGCAATATCAATTAATTTCATTTGTTCTTTTGTGTCACTTTTACGCAATCCTCTACCAATAGATTGTAAGACTCGTATGATAGATTTAGACGGTGAAGCAAAAACAATGTTGTGTATGTTTCTTATATTTATGCCTGTAGAGCATGTGCCGTAAGACGCAATCAGTGTTGCGTCTGTTCCTTTATCCATAACTTTACGAATTTGTTCTCGCTCATCTACTTCTGTTGCCCCGTGAATAAAATAAACTGGTTTATCGGACGAATCTTGTATCAGTTTATATAACGGCTTTCCTTGTAATTCTACAAAGTTAAAAAGAACCAAAGTGTTACCGGTTAGTTTATTACAAAGATTTTTTATAAACTGATTGCGTCTAGTATTACCAACAATCCAACGAATCTCGTCCACGTACTGCATCTTTTTTGTTATTTGAATATCTTCTGGTGAGTATTGTAGCTGTAAACAGTCAATACTAATACTAGAAAGTAAATCTTGGTCTATTAATTTTTTAGTTGTTGTTGTGTGGTAAGTAGGACCAAACAATCCTTCAATTACCAGTTTATGGGTTTGCGTACCGTCTAATGTTCCTGTGGTACCAATTCTGTACACAGTTTGTTTTGCGTTACTCATAATAGAATTTAAAGACTTGGCTTTAAAAAGATGACACTCATCACCAAACACTCCAATAAAGTTGTCGTAATACTCTTTTGGTTGATTGTAAATACTTTGCCAAGTGGAAATAATTATTCGTTTAGTGGATGTTTTGTCTTTGCCCGACATTACAGTATGGATATTTCTGTCAGCTTTCCACGTGTCTTGTTTGGAATAGTCTCGAAAATCAGCCAACATTTGAGCTACTAAACTGGTTGTAGGAACCACAATTAGTATTTTTCCGGTTGAATGTCGATCTAGTATCCAGCGACACAGCAGATATATCATTAACGACTTACCAGAGCCTGTAGGAGACACTAGGAGGGCTCTGGATCGATTCAGAGCGTGTTGGACGGCTTCTACCTGATAATCGTAAGGACGGACCTGTTTGCCCCCTGCTGTTATGGTTAAGCCGTCTACAAACTGTTTAATTTCTTCTTGAGTAGGGGTATTGTATTCGGTTAATGTTTGTTCCCAGGTGTAACCACGATCTTTTGCAAATTTAATAACCAAATCTGCTAAACCAGCGTAGATGGTTTGGGTATACAGATTAAAGAGACGAATTTTTCCATCCCAAAGACGCTTTTTAAACGCAGGAGTGTATTGAAAATTTGGAACAGTAAATGTAAAATATCCGTTTAGTTCTCGTGCCAAAGAACGATCACATTCAACTTTTAACATTACAGAGTCTGGTTGTGTGATCCGAATATCTACCAATTACGCTCCTTGGGTAAATTTAATCCAATCAATCATGGCTCTAATTTGCCATTGGCGGTTTTGAACAATCTTTACTACATTTTCTAAGTAATCTACTTTTTCTGATTGGAACGCAACCCGTTCATCTAATTTTATCCAATCAGGATCAGACTCAATCAGATCGTCTGCTTCTGTTTTCAGAATATTTAGTTCAAAAGGTTCCCAGCCAAACTGCTCTAACTCTTCTTTACTCATACGGCCAGTATAATATAACCATTTGTTTCTGCGAAGAGTGGCTTGCTCTCCTTGCATTTTCTTGAGACGAAGTTTTTCGTCCATATAAAAAGTTAAATACTTGTTGTGAAGTTGAGGAGTATTAGCAGACTCACGATCTAGTGCAGTCTCGTCAATTTTTAAATCTTTTTGTATTATATTTTTTAATTCTTCTAAATTCATAATTTATTATACTATAAAATTAAACTAAAACAAATTTCATCAAAGTGTTTCTATTTTGTAATTAGTAAATGCAAATTCTGCAGTAGCCAATACTTCTGCAGATTCGGGTAAAATAGAGCTGAATAAAATACCAGATAAAGTTACTGGAAATAAATTATTAAAAGTTATTTTTAATTTTGGTTTATATGAGCTATTTGTGACAATTAAAGATCCGTTTGATGAGGTTTTTCCTAAAGATGATCCAACAGTATTATACGGCAAAGAATTGCAAGTTTGATCTAAATTGCCGTTTCCTTTCATCCAATTGTAAATTTCCAACCAATTTTTTAAATCTTCATCAACCTTGAATGATAACTGTAAATTTTCAAATCGATAATTTCCAATAGGAATAGTAACAGGAATACCCAACGTAGTTGGTTGCACACTAGTACCGTACACCACACCGGGTAAATTTGCGCCTTGACAAAAATAAACCATATTAGGAACTCGATCTAATACGAATTCAAAATAGTTTGCTAATAACGGATTATTTGAACCAGTATATCCTGCCATACTATTATTTATGCAAACGAAAAGGGCTCCCTTTTTAGGGGGAGCCCTTAGCGTTAGTTTTAGTTATGGTTTAGATCAGAGACCGAAACCAGTGTTACCGTGGAGGTTATCTACGCGGAAGATGCGGTAGTAAACGTTACCAGCAGTAGCAGAACCAGCAGTGCTGAGATCCATGCTCTCCGAGAATGGATTGGCGACCATGCCGTAGCGGGTCTTGAATCCGATCTTGGGTTGGAAAGTGTTCTCACCGACTGCACGTACCATTTGTAGCGGAACGTATGGGCAGTAGAACAGACCAGCATCGTATGGGCTTGCGCCACGGTAGCCTACAGTGACGAAGTTTAGACCTGCTTGAGCGTATGGATCAATGTAGACCTTGAACTTGCCGTTGAGAATACCAGCAAAGGTATTGCCGGTGTCATCAACCTCTAGTTGAGGTTGTAGGGCTGGGGTTAGGTTGAGGAAGCCACCCATGGCGAGACCTGAAGCAACATCTGATGAGCAGATGATGAAGTTACCCTTACCACGACGAGTTTCCTTGGCAATTACGTTAGCTTCACGTTCAATTTGGAACATGAGACCACGGAAGCGTTCTGCGCTCCAACGACCGTCTGAGTCTACATTGAGATCGTATACGCCACCACCACCTGCTGGGAATCTGTTAAGTGCATCTAGATCAGATTGTTGTGCACCAGTCTTGGCTACGCGATAAATGGTAGTGATTAGCTCGCGGTTGATTTCGTTGAGAATTTCAGTGCTAAGAATGTTAGCAAGTTCGCTCTCAGCGTCTAGACCGTGTACAGCCTTTAGGTCTTGAGCTAGCTCAGTGGTGTACTCAGCCTTTAGAGCGCGAGTCTTGGCTTCTACAGCTAGACGCTCAATGCTGAATGACATTTCTTGGAATGCACGTACACTACCGCCAAGTTGTTCGCCGGTAGTGGTAAGCATTGCGCGGAAATTGTTAAAGTTAGCAACAGCAAGACCACGGGCACTAGTGGAGTCTAAAGAAGCAGTATAACCGCTTCCAACTGGAGCTACGCCACCGGTTGCTGAGAATGCAGCACCAGCAGCAGTACCACCCGAACCACCGAATTGAGAGAAAGCTTCTTGGAAGAGAGCTTCACGACCGTTACCAACAGCATCACCAAAACGGCCACCAGTTAGTTGTGATTGGCTATCGTTTCTGCCGTAACGACTACGCATGGCGAAGATTAGACCGGTTGGAGCGGTCATTGGTTGTACGCCAGCAATATCGTAAGCAATTAGGTTAGGCATACTACGACGAACTAGGCTGATTAGAATTGGATCGTAACCAGCAAGATTACCAGCATTGTTACCAAGACCGGTGCTTACACCGTTGGTTACAGCAAAACCGCCACCCATTTCGTTGCCGAATTCGGTCAGGTATTGCTCACGTAGGGCCTTCTCTTGGTTTTCTAGTAGGACAGCAGTTACCTTCTTCTTGTAAGTGTTTTCAATATCTGGAAGTGCCTCGTGTTGTAGTAGAGGGTTCCATTTTTCTACGAGGGTATCGTAGGGGGTAGTTCCGTTAAAATCCATTGACATTTTTAGTTTCTCCTTGATTTTTTAGTTAAAGTTTAAATTAAAGTTTCTTAAGTTGACGAGACAACGCATTCATGTATACAGACATAGGACCTGCGTCGTCTGTAACATAGTTAGTACCAGCATTTACACCTTCGTTTAGTGTACCGGCTGATGATTCGATATCCTTGGCAGCGGTTGGAGCTACCTTCAGATAATTTTCTTTGAGAATTAGAATTTTATTCTTGAATTCTTCAGCGTCACTGAAATCGACGCTTTCAGCTAGAGAAGCAAGTCTCTCTGCGTCCACGCGAGTCATATCAGCGGTGACTTCTAAGAAAGCAGAGCGAGCTTGGCTCTTGATTGCTTCTTGCTTGAATGAAATGTTTTCTTGAATTTGACGATTTAGAGCAGTTTCTAGTTCGCTGTTTTCTGCAAATAGATCTTCTACAATGTCGTGCTTGGCTTCAGGAACTTGTACATAATGGCTTTCAAACAGACTCTTGAGACCATTCATAAAGCTTTCAGCGATCTCGGTACGAATACCAGATTCTACTGCTAGCTTGTTCTCTTTCATCCATTCTTCAACAACGTAGTTTAGGTACTCGTCTAAACGAGCAGCAAGACCTTCAACAGCATTGTTTACTTCTGATTCAATGATTGAAGCACTTTCTTGCATTAATGATTCACGAACGTACGAAACTTTTTCGTTTAAAGCGGCTTCAAAAATTACTAGTGCTTTGGTCTTGAAGTCTTCGCTTAAATTTTCACCAGAGAAGAGACCTTCTAGATCTTCATTCATGGCCTTTGGAGCTCCTAGTGGAGCTGGTGCTTCCATGGGAGCAGCTCCTGGACGAAGCTTTGTCATGTTTTCTGATGCATCGTGAACGGGTTGTTCGGTACCTAGAAATACACCCTTGCCTGAAGCGTCTTTGGTGTAAGTTCTAGCATCGATTAAAGTCGGAAATTTCATTGCTTGTTTTTGTTGTTCTGCCATATTGTTCCCCTAATACTATTGTTATTTATAAATTTTAATTTTTTACTAATAATACGATTATCTTATAATTTCGCCGGGTTTAATTTGTGCGCCTCTAGGATCGCCTAAAATAGAACCCACAGCAATTGCTGTTGATGCTCGTGCTGCTGGAGTATCTAATCCAACACCAATATTCTTTAAAATATTACCGCCCAGATTTACCTTGGATCCTATAGCTCTTAAAGTGTCGGATTTTGATGACAATAACCTGCCAGCAGCTAGTTTTGCTCCAGCTCCTGCTAGTTTTGCTACTTGACCAGGATTTAATATTCCAGCCGGAGTACCAACTACTGCAAGAACTCCAGGTCTGTTCATTAATTGCTGTGCAGTTCTCATTGATTTAGCTTTACTGTAACCAGCTTGTCCTAACATTACTGGAGTTCGATCTAAAGGATGCTTTAGAGCATACGGATTTAAAGCTGAAACAATATTATGCAGGTTTGTGCCTTTTATATTCTTTACTGTGGCATCAATTTTAGAATTCCACCAATCTTTTCCGGAAGGTCCGCCTGTTGGACTGCCTGCGATTGCTTCTAAAAGAGTGGAAAGTTCATTTTTTTTAAAATGAATTTTATTTGAATTGTTGATAGTGTTTGACATTGTTTTTATTAAAGTCTCTTTAAAAAGTCTTCGAACAACTTAATTGCTTTTTCTTCTAATTTTTTAGAAGAAGCTTTTTTGAGTTCTTTTTTATATTCTTGAATTGTTTGTTCTTCTAAAATACCGTTGTTCCAGATCCACTCTTTGCCTTCCATGATACCGTTTACGAAAGCGTTGGGAGCTGAAGGATCTGCAACTACGTCTACAGCAGAAAGCATAAAGTCTGGTTGAACTTCATTGTAACCGTTTTTCTTTACTAGAGAACCCATGCCACGAGTAGACACACCAAGACGAGCACCTTCATTGATAAGATTTTTAACAATCTCACCCATAGGGGTGCCCATAACTTTAGCTCTACCCTCTACTTGATTACCATTACACTTAAATTCTTTAATTATAATAGCAACTCGATCAAGATTTACGGTTGGTCCTGCAGGATGGTTTAATTCACCAAAAGCTCTGCTGTTATTCACGTATTCTTTGGTGTAACGAGCAACTTCATTTAGCAGAATATGTTTAGGATATTTTCTGTGATTTCTGTTGAGGGTATCTGCTTCCATGAAAATGCCTTCAATGAAATAATTTTTACCACCGTCAGCAGCTGCTTCGGTTAAAAACTCTACTTGTTCAACTGTCTCGGTTATTAGTTTCATTGATATCAGTCTTTCTTTTCTTCTGAATCTTCGTCAGCTTCTTCTGAGTCCTGATCATCTTCCTCGTCTTCTTCTTCTTCGGACCCACCTTCTTCTTCTTCCTCAGATTGCTCCTCGTCCTCGGCTTCATCATCGTCTTCTCCTTCAATAGCCTTACCAATAGCTTCACGGCGATTCTTTAAATAATCATCGGTGCTGTCAACTTCGCCGTCATTGTTAACGTCTTCATCTTCTTTGCCGACAGGATCTAGTTCTTCAAAAATAGTAGGAGCAAATGATTCAAATTTTTCATTTAAAATTTTAGTTAATTTTTCGTTTAGTTGCTCTTTTAAAATGTTCTGTGCTTGTACTAAATTTTCTTCTACTAACATATTAATAAATGAATGTGTTTTATTGTTGCTCATGATTTGTCCTTTTATTTTCCAGCTTTGCTAATTTTATTATTCTATTGAATGATTCTTGCGATTCTGAAAGTAACTTTACCAGTCTTTCTTTGTTATTATTATTTAGATTTTCGTAAAGTTTACTGATGTTTTTTCTTTCTTCTGTATTCAACATACCAAAAGTGCCGTCTTTTAACTGATATGTTGATTCTGGATAAAAGCTTGAAGTGCTTTCTTTTATCTGTTCTGGAATGGTTTCTTTTACATCCGAATTATTTCTGTCTTGAAACGCATTCTTTCTTTCAGCTAAATCTTGATTGCACAGAAAATCAAGAGCTCTATTTGTTATCTCTTCTTTTAAGACTGTTTTAAATTTATCTGGATGACCATGAAGAATAAATTCAATTAATCTTTTTTTAGTATTCATTGTTGCTGGCCTTGTTCTTCTTCTTCTTGATTTGGTTGTTGTTCTGGTGTTTCACCAGATAACATTTGCTGGTACATCTGCTGCTCTTGAGCTTCTAATTGTTGCTGTTGTTCTCTATTTATTTGAGCATTTATTTCTAAAATTTCTTCTTCTGGTTGCATTAAGAAATGTTTTCTCACGTATTCTTCAGAGAAGAATTTTCCTATAAAAGGAGTAACTGCAGCAATTATGTCTAATCTTTCTCGTAAAATATCATTTCTTTTTAGCTCAGTAAAATACGAATCCTGATTGAATGTAAAGCAGATATCTTGGCCGATACGATTCCAATCTTCTACCGACATAAGTCCTTTTAATAGAACTTGTGTTTTTAAGATGTCGTAAAATAACATACCAAATCTTTGACGTAAACTGTCAATAAATTTACCAAATTTTACTTCGTCTCTGGTAATTTCTGCAGAACGGCCCATATTAAAACCAGTGTCTGGCATCATTCTTGACAGAGGAACACCTAAAGCTCTGTAAAGTTTTTGTTGCAGATACATTACGTCTTCCATCTGCCCTAAATTTTGACCGCCGTCTAAAGTAGTAATTTCGGTTCCTCGACCACCTTCGCGTCTAGGCATCCAGTAGTCTTCCAACATGTGCATGTGGTTTCTGCCGTCTCTTATAGAACCAGTAGCAGGATCATAAGTTATCTTGTTACGATAACGATTCATGATTTCACGCAGATATTGTTCAGCTTTTTGCTTTGGTAAATTACCAACGTCCACGTAAAATATACGACGTTCTGGTGCACGAGATATACGATAGATTGCCACTGCATCTTCTATCTGGCGAAGAAGATTTAATGGTCTTACCGCTTTCTGTAGATATCCAACAACTCTTTTTGTTGTGGCATCAATTATACCAGAATGGGTGTAAGCAACAGCGTCTGGTGCAATCTTCCATCCCGAGCTAGTAGTAGGATATGCAGCATCTTTATCGGTGTCTGCATACAAAAAGTATTCTTCTATTTTTTTAACAGGAGAAAAAGGAGCAGAACCACCCCATACTGCCTTATCTTTTTCTATTTTTCTAATCTTTTTAATCTTGATAGGATCAATAGGAATTAATTCTACTATTCCCTTTTTTATATCATTTTTATCTATTCGCTTATAATAAAAAAGCTTAGAATCGATATACCAACGTCTAAAAATATCTGAAGCTTTATTTGAAAAATCCATTAAACGAAGAATATAATTAAATTCTGAATATATTTTAGTTTTTATAGATTCAGATAAATTAACACGATCTAAATTTAATTTTATCGGTTTTCTATCTTGATCTAAAACTATTGCTTCGGTTACTATATCTTCAATAGCAGCATCAACTTCAGGATACAATGACATTGCACGATACTGTGCAAGCATTTGATTTTCGTCGCGTATAGCACCAGAAAAATCAACAAATGTACCAAAAACGCCACCAGTTTCTAAAATATAAGAACCATCATAAGAATCTGGGGTAAGCGTTTCACCTACTGGTCTAGATTCTTCTTTTTTCTTTTTCCCTAAACTATAACCAAATAATTCAAATTCCATAATATATCCTAAATTTAAGTTCCAGACGGGCTACTAACAGGAGCACCATCATATGTATAGTGGGAATACACAAGAGTTACAGCAAAAGATGCTAATGTGTTATCTTGACCCATATCCAGTACGAGTGGACCAATTGCAATTGGCCATACGTTAAACAACTTAAAGCTTCTACCAGGTAGAGGTGTATTACAATTAACTTCGTATTGTTTTATTGTCCAAGTTCTTTGCCAAAGATTAACAGGATTTATTTCTGATGTCACGTTTGAACCATGAGAATTAATTTTATCGTGCCAATCGTGGAACATCTTAAATAAATTTTCTGAACCGCTAGGATTACCGCCGTGATCATCAAGTACGGTAATTTGCCATGGTTGATAAACTCTATCACCAGCATAATTTACAGTTCTTCCTCTATAATTTATAGAAATGGGTCCAACTGTTGCTTCTGGTAGACTGGCACTTCTAATATGAAAAGGAGTTAAAAGTCTACCCGATCCGCTAGTATTGGTGCCTACGTTACCTTCAACAGTAAATCTGTTAAGACGAGTTCCGCCTTTAAATCCATTTATAAAATCGTTTATTGATTGATTCGGCATGTGTAATGTCCTTACCTCTAAATTATACTAAAGTAACTGTAAATGCTGTTTCTCCGTCAAGATTGTTGATTACATTTAGAATAATTGTATCAATATACATTGGCAGAGATAGCGTAATATTTACAACTAATTGTCCTTGTTGTATGGTTGCTGTAGTATTATTGGTACTGTCGCATATGATTGTATAAGTACCTCCGGAAACTGGTGAAAAGATGTACAGATCTTTCATAAAGGCATCAATAGTTCCACTGACAAGACTTCTTGTTGTTTCAGTGTTTGATTGATACAAATATTGGCTTAGTATAGTCTTGATATTTCTTTTTATATAATTCAAAACCACTACAAGATTTAATCTATCTAAAATAGAATTTGAATTATTTTTATATGTTTTGTTTCCTAACAGATAAGTACCAAAACCACTGTATTGTCTGATTGGATTTATGTTATTTAATTTTAAAAATCCGGCTTCAGTATCACTTAGTGTTTGTGTGAGTGATATTACATTTTTTATTGCTTTATCTGCACCAACACCCGCAACAATAGTTGATATGTCAGAAATGTTAGAATTATAAGCCATAAGACCAGCAACGTCTGCACTACAATTCATAGTAAAATATGAACCTGGCCATGTTGCTAAAACTTTAGTGTCTGTTTGTTTTCTACCACCTATAAATGCAACATATTCAGTACTGCCTAAAGTTATACCAAAATCGTCTGGTTCAGAATCGTATAGCGAATCTATTCCGGTTAGATTTGATTTATTACCAATCAAAGCAACACAATCTTGTCTTGAAATTGCTATGCTGGCAGCAGCTCCAGCAGAAAATGTATTACCACAATCAAAAACTACGTCTAGGTTTGGAACCAGTGTAGAATTGTGTAATGGGGTGTTTGTAATGCTGTAAGATTGATATGAACCAGTAGAACCGGTACCACCAACATAGCAAGTACCATTACCGTAATCAAGGTATTGGTAAACAGAAAGCCACTCGCCCTTCCAAGAACCGGTAGGACCTGTTGTGTAGTTTTTGTTATTTAATTTTGATAACCAATCTGTTTTGCTAGTAACAGTCATCAATCCTTGTTCGATTTCAGCGGTAACGCCCAGAGTTGGTATTAATCCGTTTATTGATAAAGTTGCTGCTTTAAAATCGTATGCCATATTTTCCCCTTACTATACCAGATATTTAGGTTTTTTACAATTTAGAGTCTTCTTCGTCGTCAAATGAGGAAACAAAACCAAAACTAAACCAGTCTTCTTCTTCTATTTTTTTAATTTCACCATCAAAAAGTTCTTTTCTGATGTCTATATTTGTAATTTCCTTAAAATATCCTTGTTTTGTTAGCCAAGAAAATAACACTAAACACATAACCAAATCGTCGGTATGGCCATCATCCGCTGCAAAAGTGTTATATTTTGCAACAAAAGACAATAATTCTTTAATAATATCTTCGTCTTCTATAATCAGTTTGTCTTGTTCTATTAAACTTTTTAATATGGAACAACCTAATTTTTTAACAGTGGCTGTGGTTCTAACTCCAAACAGTGATTCGCCCTTGCCAAAACCACCATTTAAAACCATTCCAGAACGGCCTTTATTAGTACTCATCAGAATGTTGTCGTATTCTAAATCGTAATGTAAAATATCTGCAACCTGGCCGCCAATATCATTCACTTCAATTAAAGCATATGCATCTTTATATTTCTTGCCCATAGCTGCAACTATAGTTGGAAGAAGCATGGGAGATATTATATTGTTTCTATATTTTGCTACAACCTTATACGGGGCTTCTGTTATATCAAAAACTAATATTGCACTATAGTCTTTTCCTTGGCCTCTGGAAGTGTCCACAGTCATTACATATGTTCTTTCATTTCTAGGCTCTTCGTATATCCAAAGACCTTCTTTTGTGTAACCTAATGGTTTTTTGGCTGATAACACGTGAAGTTTAGCACTGGATATTAAAGTATTAGAGGAACCAATAAAATCACAATCGTATTCACTTTGAAACTTTTGTTCTCCTCCTGATCCGCCACCCAGTTGCTTTATAGTTCTTTCTTTCCATTTTTGGTCTCGCATAGGACCACCTGGATACAAAGGAACTTGGCTCCAATGAACTTCTATTGGAACGTATTCGCTTTTTCCTTCTTCTGTTGATTTTTTATTTGCTCCCTGCCAAAGACTATAAAACATGTTTAGACCGTTTGGTGTAGAAACAATAATAACTTTTGTGGTCTGACCAGATGTAATAGTAGGATACACTGAACTAAAAAACTCGTCTGCAACATTTGAAGGAACGTGAGCAAACTCGTCTAAGAAGATGACGTTATATGAACCACCGCGAACCGCAGAAGCGGATGTAGCAGACGCCATGACACGAGAACCGTTTTCTAAAGAAATAGAAGTCTTGTTCCATTCTATTACGCCGTGCTGCAACCATTTAGGAAGATACTCGTAAGCTTCCTTTAAGCGTTTCATGATCTCTGTTGCAGTTTTTAATTTGTTAGCAAGAATTGCTATATTGACGTTTTGATTGAATATTAAATAGTGAACCATCCACGCAACTGTAGTGGTAGTCTTACCGGTCTGACGGGGTAGTTTAGCAATAACGTATCTGTTATTTTGAATGGTATTTACAATGTCTTCTTGATAATCGTAAAGCTCAAACGGCTCAAGACCTTTATCTAGCGTTACAATCTTAATATATTTTTTAATAAAATACACAGGATCATTGGAACATTTGATATATTCCTCAACCTGCTCTTTTGTAAATTCTATTTGCGTCCCAATCTCTTTTAGATTAGGATTGCCTAGATATCCGGTTTTTTTCTTATAGCCCATTATTATTATCTAAAAAGGTTTGGCTGTTTAAAGCCTTAGTTCTACTTCGATCTTTATTAATTAAATCTTGCAATTCACTGGTAGAACCAACATAAATTGAATTGTTTGTTGTGTTCTTTACATTTACTGTTTCTTTTTTTACTGTTTTTGCTTTTTGGTGCAAATCTAAAAGATCTTTATTCATATCTGCAACAGTTTTTAATAGTTGAGATACGACTTCATATGCTCTAGGAGAATCTCCTGCCTTTGCTACTTTTAATATTTCATCTATAGCATCCGAACCGTTTGCTATTAACATTTTTATATTGTCTTTAGCGTATTGAAAGTCTGTATCTAAATTTTTTTCTTCTTTAGCTTCTATTGGTTTAGTTGGAGTTTCTTCCACTGGACCAATAAAATCAATACCCAAAGATTTACTAATAATATCATCGCTCATAATTTTTTATCCTGTAAAACCAAAAGTAATACCTTCTGGTGTAATTTCAGAAATTCCTTGATAAGATGTTATATTGTAGTCTGTTGATATCTTACCGTAAACATAAGATTTAAGATTAAACATATAAGAACTAATAATAGATCTTCTCTCGTTAAAATCGCCTTCGTATTCTTGAATTAAATTTGTCTGCATTAAAGTTATAGGAACGTCTACTTTTTGATGCAATTCTGTGTTGTTCATAGTAATAACAAATTCTGGACTAAAATAAGGAAGAATTTGTTCCATCACTTGAAGATTCTCGTCTATATTTCTAGTGTATACGTACAGACCAAAAGTAAAATTATAAGGAACCTCTGCATAAGCATATGCTGCGGTTAATCCGGTCGTGTCTGTAGTTTTTTTCTTCATTTTGTTTATATGCCTAACAGGATCATATGTGATGTTTGTTATTTCAAATGCGATCTGAGGCATATTAAGCTCGACACGTGTATTATCAGTAATAGAGCTGGGATAAATTAAACGTTTAATAAATTTTTCTTTAGCACAATACGTAATAGAAACTAAAAGGTCTCTGTTTTCTCCTGTAGGTGTCTTTTGCATAATATGAATATTATTAAATAGCGAACCAAACGCTATTACTAATTTTCTTATACTTTCGTTTTTGTAGTATGTAAACATTAATAGTTACCTTCAGAGAAAGGATCTGTTTCTGTAAAATCTAAAATACCATTATCTAAATTAGAAATTTCAGTATTTTCTGCAGTCTGACCGTGTTCGTATGTTTCAACGCTATCAATATCCGAATTTCCAGTACGAACTTGTTCTTCATTGTATGTGAAGAGGGCGCAAGATAGTTTGTAGCAATACAATTTACCTAATTGATAAAATGGATTTTCGTGTTCAACAAAATTTATTTCAAATAGAGCTCTGGCTAACGGAAAAAATATTAAATCGCCTTCGCGTGGTCTAATAATTTCTGGTATTTTAGTTTGTATTTCTTGTATGAATCGTTTTTTTGCAATAGTAAAATTAATATTGTCTCGAATTTCTAGACCAAACTTACTGGCAATATCGCCCTGCCCATCAAACCCCATCACAGAATCCACGTACATTTCTAACGGGATACCTACTTTAAAATATACTCCAAGTTGTTCGCCGAATAAAAGATCTTGATTAAATTTTTCTCTGGGAATGTACACCATATCTCTTCCCATTGTTTTAATAATTTCAATAGTAAGATCTTCTACAAGATTTTGTTCATCAGAATAGTCTTTAAAATACGGATTAGTTGCCATGTTATCCTGTCATGAAATCTACTGGTAGTTCTGAATTGTATAAGAACTCTTGTTCGATTTGTGCAATTTCTTGTATAGCTTGTTCGTATATTATTCCACCTCGCATAGTAACTCCACCTGGAAGGGCAACTCCATCAAATTTTGACATGTTTGCACCCCATTGTTTTTTTATTAATGCAGTTACATAACGTTTTAAATAACGATCATTATAAATTTCTGTATTCTTTTCGGGATCTAAAATAGCATAAGCTTGAATAGCAAGCCAATCCCCAACTTTAACTTCTTCTGTCCAATTCATGTTTAATTGTAGTTTATTTGTAACTTTACTAAACACAATTGCTTTTTCTGGTTGAAAGAAATCCTCGATCAATTTAATATAACGCATCATGGCATCGTAATTTGCCAAACCAAGAGAATGTGTGCCTTGTAAATTTCTATTCACACCAAAATAATCGGTCAGGGCCATTTGATATCGAATATCAAACATATTAATGTTTGAAAAATTACCAAATTGCATAACTTTAACTACAGAAACAATATCTTTTCCGGTTGGACCGTCTACACCATTTGGTGGTCCTATATCATCTGTGGAAATGTATTGATTTGTTATATCTTGTTGTGTTAGTTGGTATTTAAAGAATACCTTCTCAACGCCATCAAAATGGCGTTCCGTAAAGTAATCCAAAGCCTCGTCTAAACGGTCTTCGCATTGTTGCCAATCTACGTTTATTTCAACAACAGGTGCGCCCAGATTTCTTAGGCAGTATTGAATTAATTTTTCTCTTGAGTTTAAATTTGCCATAAATTACCTTAAAAGTATTTATGACAATTAAACATTTGATTTGGTATTATGTTTGTGGATCAGGATTTACATTAGTTTGATCCTGTTTTGGTGCAGTTTCTTGTTGGGGAATATTATCTGGTAGAGTTATAGGAGTTTTTAAAACTTCATTAAAATCTATGTTTTCAATATAATAACGTCTAGTAATTGGCTCATTAGCTTCATCTGGAGCACTTGGCTGATAATTACTAAATCCAGGCATGTTTAATGGACAGTTTAATCGGGGATAATCTAATTTACTGTAATTTTCTCCATTTGCCATTAACCAAGTATGAGGTTTATCACCACAACCACAACCACCACAATAATGCTTTCCTTCTGTTGTGCTTTGTTTTAAATGTTCACATGGAGGCAATTCTCCACCACGATCACTGTTACCAAAACAACTTAAAACTCTCAGTTGTTTGGTTGGTGGGTTTGTTTTTTTATCGTTTACGCCTCTAGAAACTATAGCACCAGCAAAGCTTTTAACCATACTCATTTTATTGAGTATTCCCTCTTTTTTAGCAGGTTCTGGCGCAACATTTCTAAAAGTAATAGGATTAGAATTAGTATTCTGTTCGTTGTTATTGTCTGGTTTTTTATTTTTATTACATCCACAGCCCATAATATAACTCCTTATAATTATATAGATTAGTATTCACAAAAAATCAATTTATTATTTTTCTATTAAATAAATTCTTCTAAACAAACGAATTTTTACAGGAGCATTTCTACTAATAAGGGAAACATCTCCATAAGAAGAAGAATTAGCGTCCTGAGCATAGTTATAATATCTTGTAGATATTTTTTGTTTAGTTTTTAGTTCAAATCCGGTTGATGATAAGTATAATCCATCTTTTAAATTTGCATCTTTATAAACATTTGTATCTAATTTTATATTATTAAAGTAAAAAGCCAATTCATCCTGACTGGGTAAATACCAGTCTTGGAATCCTTGTTTTTTGTAATTTTTAATGTATTTAATTAAATTTGTTTCTACATTAGTATCTGTATTGTATAATCCATCAGAATAAGAAATGTTAATACTGTTACCGGTTTCATTTTCTAGATTATAAGGGAGTTCTTGATCTAAATCTTGATCATCTGCCACTAAAATCCACGTTAATGAATTTATACCACCATTTCCATAACGCGCAGAATATACAGAAGGACTACCGGTATTACGATTGCCGTACAGTAAAGACTCTTTATTTGTAGCTACACTAAAGGTACCAACGTATACCCCTCCCTGATAATATTGTCCTATTTCAGGTATTTTTTTAATATAATTGGTAGAAGCATCTACTTGTGATCGATAAATTGATGGAGGAGTTCTTATATTTGAAGAAGTTGATGATATAACGCCATCACATATATTAGTATTACAAGAATACAATCCGGTTATGTCTGGAGGTGCCCAAAACGCACCACATTCACTTTCTATAGTCTTTTTGCATTCTGCATTTGCAACATCACAACAATGTCCTAGTATATTTTTTTGTGTTATCTTTGAATTTGTGCTGTCCAGCGTTTCTGGTTCTGGCACTAAACTATTATCATTTTTTACACCATTACAAGAAACATTACCACCATCTGCGATACACGTTCCGTTTAGTGTAAAACTTGGATATAATCCGTCGAGCAATCCTTGGTTTTTATCAGCACATTCTATTGCGCTCTCTACCGATTCACAAGTTTGTGTATATACTCCATTTACATTTTTCCAATAACAGCAAGCTCCTTGGGTGCCAATAAGATTAGGAATACAAGCGTTAGTTTGTGGACAAAAGGTTGAATTTGTTCCACCAAGAATAAAAAAACCTCCTTGGCATTGGCTTCTGTTGAGTACCACAGAATTAGTAGAACAACACCAACCACTTCCACCAGTATTCACGGTTGGTTTTACTTGTTGATTGGAAATTCTTGATCTAAAATGAATACTCATTTGATTAACAGTCTGGTAGTCCACTACAATCTGAAGTCACCGAACAATCCATAAGAACACACTGAGTTGCACCAGTATCGTCTGCTACTAGTTTATATTTATTTTCGCGGCGAGTTGTAGATCCGGTTAGTTCCACTTCCACAAGCCCGTGTACCGAAAATATTTTTGTCTTCTCGACAAGTCTAGTATATCTAGTATCCTGATTTATTAAATTAAGTACTAGTGTGACATAAAAATGCGTAACTGTGAATCCATTATACTCACTATTATTTGTCCGTTTTTCGTTATCAAATACACTTCCGCTCACATTCTCTAATCGTATCTGAGCATCATCAAACCATGATTGATACTGACTAGAAAGATTATACACAACACCATCATACTCATACCAAGCCATCACTGTAAAGCCATCAATAGCCCATTTAGTTCCTGATATAAAGTATAGACCATTATAATCAGTATCAATGCAAGAAGAAATATTGTTTGTACTACTGCACTTTGTTTTTATGTCTATTGTAAATGTTGATGGCGTTACTTTGATTACTTCTGCGTCAAAATTTATACTGGGTAAACTAGTAGTGGTTGGCACGTATTTTTCCACAATAGTAATAGGAGCGGATCGAGCGATTGGAGATCTACAATTTACTGAAGTATTAGTATTATTAGAATTATAAAAGTTTTCATTTCGACCGTTTGTATAATACACAACAAATTCATTATCAATTATGCCATTACCATCACTAGTATTTGAATTACTTACAGTTATTTGGGTTCCGCTTAATGCCTTTTTAATATCAAAATAATTACAACTATTCAGTACTGATTCTGTTACGGGGTCTTTGTGGCCTAATAGGTAATAAAAATATTCTCCGGTTTGTTCTGTTCCTAAACCATCATAAATTTTGGGTGTAATTATAGTGTCTGTTCCGTTTACGGTTTTAGTTAGTATTATGTTTCTAAAAGATCTTTTCGATGAATCGTATGCTCGTGAATTAACGCATTGAATATTAGTACCTCCCACGGTTACAATTTGGTCTACTCCACCGTTTTCTCCAATACACACCGTATAACAATCGTTACTGTCACATTTAATCAGACCACTTGTAGTACAATCCTGACACATTAATGGATACCAAAACAATTGATACAGTTGATAATAAATATTTATTTTTTGTTGTAAGGTATCATACCAAGCATTAGTATATTTTATTTGAAGTTCCCAACCACTCGGTTGTTGGTATGGGCATGGATTTTGACGATTTCTGTATAATACTCTGTTTATTATTAATTTTCTTTTATTTGTTCCAACAATTTCAGAAGTATCTGCATTTTTAATTTCGAAAGGCTCATTAAAATAAAAATTATTATCATCAGAAATAATACATTTAACTAAACCACAGTCTACGCCTTGACCGGCACGCGTGCCTTGACCACAACCTTCGTTGACATTTAGTGTGTTTATAATATCAATTAAACAATTCTGCCTACTAGTATCAATTTGCGTTGTTCCTCTTATAAAATATGTTTTTACAATTATAGCATATGTTACTGATCTTTCTACGGTAGTCGAACAAAATACTACTGCTCCGGGTCCTCCCTTTGGATTTACTGGAAGACCTCCAGAACCAACACAAAACTCGGAATACTTGCTTGTTACAGGTATAATAAAGTATCTAACATCGTGAGTGGCATCATTAAAATCTAATAAAACATCATTTTCAGGGGTTGTCGGTGCTGGGCAACAACTAGCAAAAGTAGTGTCCGCAATGAAAGTTATACCTTTATTTTGATTTTGTTGGTTAAACAATACCGGTAAACTATTATCTGGATTGATTGATGTTCTTATATAATTTATAATATTTTTAGAAATGTCATTTATATCAGTATTTAAAGTTATTCCTGCATTATAAAGATCTTTACTTAATTTTGATGAGTTTTCAATGTTAATTTGGGTCGAATATGGGTACCGTGTTTGATTACTTAATGAAACACCTTTACAACTATATTCTGTACCATCAAAGGTGTCCACACCAGTTCCTGTACAACCACCATCACAATTAGTTGTTAAAAATCCATATTCTTTGTGATTACAATTTTCTGCAATATCAGGAATAAGTGAATCATCATTTGCTCCTGTGATTTTACAATCATTAGTATCAAGCACAGGAGAAGTCACTGTACACAACGGAGTAAGGTTATAACCTTCTTCTGTTTTATTTAAATTCACACAAAAATCAAAAGATCCTTGTTGTTGTTGTACTTCATAATTAACTCTTTGCCCTGTAGGATCGACATAATAGCAATCTCGACAATATCTTGAAGCAATATAATCTATTTTTATTTGTCTACTATTGCCTGCACCACCACATGTACTAATAAATTGTGGTTGAGTAATGTATTGAAGTGATGTTTTAGCTACACCAGAACTATCTTTAAGAGTAAAAGTTAAAGGAGCGGTTCCGTATGTATATTCTGCCTCTATATTGTCGCTTGTGTTGTCCCATAGAACAGCAAAAGTTATACCTTCGGTTGGTGTTGGTGCTGTTATAACGTATCTTCCATTAGTGTCTAAAGTTCCAGAAACATCTCTTATATAAAAATTTCTCATTACAAGAGAAGTAGGAGGATCTGTAATTGAATTATTAAAATCTATGATAGCATTTGTATCATTTGTTTTTGCTGTAAATATTGCTATTTGTGATTTATTTGTTGGAGTTGCTGTGTTATCATAATTTAGTATAGTGGACGTGGTTGTTGGTGTTTCTGTATTTAAACTATAATTAAATGAACATACTCGTCCATCACAATTTGATGTGTTCCAAGATCCAGATAAAGCATCACATAATGATCTGCTAACTCTATCATAACAATTTTCATCTATACAACAAGAACCAACCAAACAAGTATCGGTGCAGCTAGTAAGAGCCGTAAACCTTCCTCGTAATATTTGTTCACATTGCTCTTTTGTGGTGTACTCTTGGCAAGAACCATCAGATTTACAACAAGATCCAACACCACCGTAATTAACCACATCATTTGTGCCAAAAAATCTGTCAACAAACGAAGCGTAATAAAAAGAAGAGTCAGGATCATTCTCAATACGAAGAATATTCATTCCTGGACTAAACGCATAGTTTTCTATACCAGTAATTCCAGGTTCAAAAATTACGTTTGAAGGTAGATTCCAGACATCGGTGCCTTCTATAAAAAATAACCAAGACTTTAATGTATTAATACTGGATTTACAAGAGAAAGCGGTTATTCCTACCGGAGTATTTATTTTAAAAACTGACGTTTTATCTAAATCTAAAACGTAACCACCAGAATCTACAGATTTAATTCCATCACTCACTGGAATAACTTGTGGATTAAAATTTCTACCTAAAGGACTGACAGTTAAGAATGGAGTAGTAAAATCAGTAAAAACTTTAACTTTATTTACTTGATTGATTTGTGAGTTTGCTGTTAAACCAAATTCTAATTCAGCAAAATTACTTGTATTAGAAAAAAAAGATGAAGAATCTTCAGCAATTTGATTTAATACTTGTATATCTGTGGCTGTTGCAGTATATGCTGTAGTAGTTATAGCAATAAAATTATTAGCAGTATTTCCGTATACAACAGATGTAGAAGGTATTCCTGTTATTTGTAAAACTGCTTCTTGTCCGTCTGCACTTAAATTAGTAAATGTGTATTGATTATCACCACACAATCCTCTAAACTCAAAAGTCTTTCCACCAGTAACACTTGAAAAAATTGAAACATAATCAGAATTTATAGTGGCACTTAATCCTTTAGAATTAAAGTAAGTTATACCCGGTCCAGTAAATCCAAAAATTGGGCCTATGATTGTGTCATCCGACATGCTGAATAAAAATGCGTCAGGGGTGTATTGAGAAGTACTCTTTGTAATTTCTTTTATGTAAATACCAGTAGAACCTGTTGGACCATAGGTTATTCCAATTAAACCACTATTTCCACTTTCTCCTGTCGGACCAGTATTACCAATCGGACCGGTTAGTGAAAATTGTCCTCCTCCTACTGTACTGGTTCCTATAATTGATGGCATAAGTTATTGTTATTTATGGTGCACAAATATTGGATGTGCATATCGCATTTCTAGTAAAATTACCACCTAAACGAAGACAATCAAAACTACTTAAATCCACACAAGCTCCATTGGTTGGAAAACAGCATTTTCCTATATCAGCACAATTTCCTGTTCTTCTATTACTACAAGAATCTTGAGAAAATACACCATTTTGTAAAGTATCACACATACTTTTATTAACATAATCTAAACAACGAGGTCTTCCTGACCCATCACAAAAACAACAAGAACCGTATTCGTATACGCTATACGGAACACCAACCCCAAGATCTAAATTGTATGTTGTTTCTTTTCTAAATATTATTTTGGGTCCAGTTATACCACCTATTTTAGCATTTTCAGAAAAAATATTAACCTGATTTACTCTTTTAATATCTGGCGTAGTGGATAATTCGTATTGTGTGAATGCTATATCTGCTGTACTTCCACTAATAAAATTACTTACATTTAATGATGTAGAACTTAAATTTTGATTATATTGTGTGTTTGATTGATTAAATTGCGATACTTTTATTTTGGCAATATTTACTGTGGTAATACCTGCAGTATTTTGTTCGTATTTAAATAGACTTTTTAAATAAGCAGCAGCTGTATTTCCACTACTTCTTAATGCAGCCCCAGTCTCTCCCAGAGCGTATCCACCAGCAATAGTAACTCCAGAAATTTTTACATCACTACCACTGTAAATTGCAGTAAGGCCGCCCATGAATTTTATAGGCTTAAAATTAGCTGTAAGACCAGAAACCGAACCTCGTATTTCAAAACTCTGATTTAAAACAATTCCAGTAGAACCAGACATTTTATAGTAAACGTCTAATCCGGTAGAAGAAAAATCAGTATAAGTAGGTCCGGATAATCCGTTTACATATATTTCAGTACCATCACCCAAATAAACAGTTATTCCATCAGTATTAGTAAATAATATAAAAGAAACACCTATACCGGTATTTCCTGTGGCCCCTGTTAAACCATTAGAACCGGTATTTCCTCTGGGACCTGTGGGACCAGTAGAACCACGATACGGAGAAACATCCACATGTATGGTATCTGTTGAAAATGTGCTGTATCCTATATTGTTCATACTGCTTCTATGTTAATTGTATCTATATTTTTTTGATTAATTTTACTTTGAGATACGCTAGGTAATAACCATAAGTATTTGTTTTCTGGCGTTTTAGCATCACAGCGTAACATTCTTACTGGTCTTACTTTATATTTTTCTGTTCTTTTTGCCTTTAAGACTTTATAATTATTTCCATTTATATCTAATTCAAACGCAATTGCCACTGAACCAGGTTTTGGTTTTTGATTATTAGCGTATACACCTTCGTTTGTTTGGTAATCAAAAGTTCCAGTAGATGACCAGTATGTTCCATTTAGTCCCTGTCCACCAGAAACTAACATTAAGTGTGTATTAATATTAAATCCATTTAAATTTGAAGTACTAGCAGCTATAAACGCTAATTCATCATGGCTTGGAAGATACCAACCAGACAGACTACCACTATTTTTTGTTATTCCTTGAATACTGGAAGTCATTCCATCTTGTATTAATCTGGAAGCTCTAAACGCATTTAAATCAACAGAGTAATCAAAATCTGTATATTTAAATACATTTGATAAACTTATTTTCTTTGTATATGCATTATAAGCAGAAATTGCTCTAATAGTGTTGTACAAGCCCCAAGAGTGATGCCACAATCCGTGTAACGAATATGGAGATTTAGCAAATATTCTTTGTTTTCCACCAATTCCGTAAATAGTACTTGCAGAACATGTTGGAAATGTTTTTAATATGATATTAGAGTCTATTCCGGTTAATCCTAAAGTAACACCAGTAGACCAATACCCCTCATTATAAATCAAGTGAGTATTTGAATAATAAAGTGGAACAGAATTTGGATCATTGACATTTAAATTTAATACAAAATCAGAATAATTACCACCAGCATCAGACATAGGACCCCAAGAAGAACCGGTAATTCCCCAAGCAAATGAATTTGTGTCATTTACATTAATGTCTGTAGGATAAATTATTAGTGCGTAAGTTTCGTTATTAAAATCGCAGTCTTTTGTTATTCCGTATGCGGTATGATCTAAAAATGAAGTATAACTTTGACAATTAAATATTGTAGTTCCGTCTATATTTTTAATACTGGTTGGTTCAAATAATTGTTTTGCTCCAAGTATTTTTGTTTTTCCTGGTTCAAATTTTCCTATAATTATACCACCACCGTATTCTTGACCGGGAGTAACAGGAACACCATTAATATAACCAATGCATGAAACTTTTTCTGGGCACTCAAATTCACTACAATCTCTTCCAGTTCCTAAGAAATATCCATTTTGAGACAAACAATTTGTTCCATTTTGTGAAGTACAAACACCATTTATGCAACAAGGACCAGTTCCAGTGGAACATATTGCAAGATTTGTTTTAAAATCGTAACAGCTTGTTCCTATTCCTTGGAAAAATCCGTATTGTTGAGTGCAATCATTTTGCGAAGTTTCATTACAGTTACCAAGACCATCACAACAAGCTCCAACATTATTATTAATATTATCGCAAACTGTGTCTTTACATTTTGTGTAATTACCGGCGTACGAAGCTAAAGAAATACCAATACACTCGGAACAAGTCATCTCAAAACAATTAGTACCTAGATCTTGCAGTAACTGCACACAACAAGCTCCTGGCTTGTTGCAAATAGAATCATAAGTATTACCACAAGTGGTTCCTATGCCGTGAAAATAACCAAAACAATTACTTGCTGTAGTTTGAACGCATGTACCATCAGCATAACAACAAGCACCAATAACAGGAATAAAATTAGCTACTAATTGTTGTGTGGAATTACAGTTATTAAAAAACATATCTCCGTTTTGACATTTAGAATCGTTTATTGATTTTGCTGTAGCGTACCAAATTCCTTGTAGACCAAAAAAACTAACTCGCATGTCGCAAGTGACACCATCTACTGCAAAACACGGCACTTTATTTAAAGGCCATTTTATTGGGCTACTTGATGTAAATCTATTTGTTAAAACTGCTGGATTAAATGCATTACTTAAGTACATTTCAAAACCATAGGCATTACCATCACTAGGACAAGCTGCGATGTTGATGCTACCAGTGTAACCATTAAAATCACCAACAAATATTTTAGAAGTAGAACCGTACATCAAACCATCATATTCTTCTCTAAAAGGATTTACATCACAAGTTATTCCAACATTTGTAATAACACAATTTACAGCTGATGTTGTGCCTGTCCAACCCATTCCTCTTACTCTCTCGAACAGATTGGAATTTACAAATTCTAATCCGTAAAAAGTGTTAGTACCAGAAGTGACACCGCGTGTAGCACCAACGCGTCTTAATTTTCCGTCAGTGAATTTTAATAAATTGGCGTCTGTGAAATTAGAATTTGCAATAAGAGTAACACCAGATCCTCCTATTAGTGATAAATTTACTGTAATATCATTTGGTGATGTTGAAATTATTAAGTTATTTGAAGTATTATTTTGTATTCTTAATGGTCTAATTAGTAATTCGTTTGTTCCGGTTATTGAATAACCAAGAGAAACACCAGAACCTATATTTTTAAAATCTACAACATAATCGTATCCACCAGTAGGACCGTAAATTGTTGTAGAAGTGCTATATGTTGTTCCGTCAGAAAAAGCTGTAACCAAATATTTGTTAATTAAAGTAATACCAATAATATTAGGGCCAGTATTTCCGGTTAATCCTAATCCATTCAGACCAGTTATTCCAATAGGGCCAGTTGCTCCAGTAACTCCTAGAGTTATTTGCACTGAGCCTAGTTGCTTTATAGAACTGTATCCTACTATGTTCATTAGAATGCACTAACTCTAGAATTTAATTGATTAATTTTAACTTCAAGTTCGGCTAATTTTGCACCAACATCAACAGAATTTACAATTAGTGAAGTTTCTGCAGTTAATTGATTTATTGTTAATTCTGATGGTACCGATATTGTTTGAGCATTCTCATACAATTTAATGTAAGGAACAAGAGATTCTCCGTCTTGCTCGGCATTAATTGTGACTTTAGGAACAAAGAAAGATGATACACTTGAATCTGAGAAAGAAAATGCAGCTCTGTCTACATATAAACTGTTTGTGGAATCGTATAATTCAGAACTTGCTTCTTTTTGTACTGTAATTGTTCCTGATATATTTACTGCTGTTACAGTTCCAACTAACTTTTTAATGTTATTAACTAGTTGGTATGCTTGTTTTCCAACAAGACCACTAGTTATTGTTCCGTTTGTTACAGTGACTGTTTCTGAATATGGACCGTAATCTTTTCCGTATATTTGATAAACGGCAGGATAATCGCCAGTTGACAGTGTTTGATCTTCTGATAAATTTAACCAATATTTATTATCTAATCCCGATTGACCAATTATAACTCCACCGGTAGGTGGGGCAAGACTTGCAGAACCACTTGGAGCACTTCCTGTTTTATATCCAATATAATTAGTGATAATTCCGTTATACGTGCCATGTGGAGCTAGTTGCATAACCGGTTTTACTATTTTCACTCCTTGAGTAAGATCTATAGTACCAGTCAATCCTCCTGCAACCTGATCATCCAAGAAAAGTATGTCAATACCACCATCTGCTCCGTTTATTATCGAGTTTATTTTTTCTTGTGGATATCTAATAGAACCGTAAACAACAACAGTATATGGTGCTTGTTTTCCAGTTTCAATTACACCTAAAACTTCAGCATTAATTTCTGTGTCTGCTTTAGATTTTTTATAACTTAAATCTATAGGATCGTAACGTATAACGTCTCCTGCTGTAAGACCAGCAGTTAGTGTGTATCCTTGTCCAGATTCCAGTGTTATTGCTAGACGAGTTGTATCTTGTTGTAAAATTACGTGTGGTGCAAATACTCTGGTGTTTTGATTGCTAGTTGATCTACAAGATGGCATTTAAATTATCCTTTATAGTGTCTTGATCTTTATATCTGCATCTGCAACGTAATGGAACTTCAAAACGTCTAAATGGGTTGCTCCATTATTAATTTTTAATTGCATTCCATTTTTAGTTGTATTTGGAACCGTAATATTACCTGAAGGTGATGATGTTCTCACCGTGCTAGTGTCCCAAGGCAGATTTACGTGTATTGGACATCCTTCACATCTTGGATATCTCATATCTGCTTTTTTGGTTACGTTATAAGCTTCATTTGGTTCTCCGGTTGGTGAATACAAGGTTACTGTTGGAGTTTGAACCATTTCTACCGAGAATGCTACATCGTAAATGTCTTGAGATAACAAATTACCTAACGGCAAATATTGTTCGTTTAATCTAGACGTACCAGTATATCCTGTTGATTGATCCCAATCGTATGTTCTAAAATAGTACGGTTTGCATTTTTCTAGTACAGTTTCTGGATATTCGTACACATAATCTGCTACATCAGAACCTAATTCTAGTTTGACTTGAGCAATAGCTAAAGTAACACCAGAGCCAGGGAATTCAAATCCTATACCGTACCATCCTTCTTCTGTATCGCCACTAACTGCTCCTTGAGCATTAGTTGTAAACGTATAAGAGTACTGGTTCCAAACAGTATTTAATGCAACACCAGACGCAATAGAAGTTCTTGCTGCAACTGCATCTGATGCGTCATTTATTACACCATAAGCGGTGTTGTCCTCATATTGATTATAAACCAAATTCATGGTTGCACCACAAATACCAGCATACGCCCAGAATGTTATAGTTGCTTGTTGTCCTTGTAACAAACGAGCACCACGTTGAATGTTTTCTAACCGTGGTCTATAATTAAGACCTGCTGCACTGCTATAAGATTGTTTTGTTTCGACCCAGTATCTTGGTGATCCTGGAACCACAATCTGAGAAGCATCAAAAGATTGTTTTTGCACGGTTGCAGTTAAACCAACCAGATTACCGGCTGAATCTGCCATGTAAAACCAACGATCTGCTATAGGAGTATTAAAAGCAGACAAACCAGCTAAAGTCACTCCGTTTAATCCGTTAAATGCTCTTTGCCAGATTGTGAATGAACCGTTTGGTATTAGATTGTCGTATTCTAAACTACCTGTTATTCCGTTATTTACGCTACCTACTTGTGATCCAAGAATGCTGGATACTGTTGCATCTTCAGTAATATATTCTGTGCCATTGTACGTAAAGCGTATTGTTTGTTCGGCATCATTAAACGGCACAAGAGTAGCAAAACTCGTAACAGGATTACTACTAGCCTGAATTGGTTCAAATAAATTTGTTGATAGGTTATATTTAAAAATACCACCTTTTGCGGTATATCCATCAGAAGAATTTGTAAACGAGTATAGATTTGTATCTAATTCTGATTGTTTAACATTAAAACTACCACCTTTGGTAGCAACTTCTAAAATTAATGAGGTACCAGTATCATTTAATATATTACTGACTACACCTAAAACTGAAGCAGTTGTCACGTTAAAAGTACTACCTATGTTATAAATTACTATATTTTGGCATCCTGCACGTGTACTCCCACCATTTAAATAACCTATTAATTTATAATTTCCATTATCCAATAATAGTTGTTGTAATATTCCAGTATCTGTATTTTCTCCATAATATAATATAGGATCTCCTTTTTTAACCTGACTAAAATATCCTGATGAAATAGCGGGTGTGAACTGTGTTGTATAGTCTACTTGAATTATTACTTTATTGTCTAGTTCAGAAGTAATACCAGCACTAATACCTTCAATCTGAATGCCACGATACGGAAGTATAACACCGCTAGATCCGGTTACACCAAGCAGCACAGGTTTAGACACTGTTCCGTAAACAACCGGCTCAAATGATGTTATACCACCAGCAACTTCTGGGCTTAAGAAGTAAGCACAACCAACAGAAAGAGTGCCTCCATTAACTCCTAATAAATTACTAATAGTGTTTGAAAATGCTGTATTATCAACAACACCTGAAGTTGCAACTCGGTCATAACTTGCACCAGAACCTACAACAATTCCTAAAACTTCAGAATTTTCTGCATTGTTAGCACGAGATAATGTTAGTCCACTGTTTATAATTCTAACAACATTTCCTATAGTAATTCCAGATGTTTTAGGAGAAATATCAAGAGTTACTGTGTTGAGTGAAGGAGTTGTGCTAAACGACACAGTATTTGTGAATGAAACAGGACCAGTAAAAGTAACTGGTGTTCCTACAGAAGATCCGTGTTTAATTGTAAAAACGTTTCCACTACTGGTAAGGCTTATACCATCTCCTGGAAGAATGTTGTGAACAGTGATACCATTTATTTCGGAAATGATACTATTTGTGGTATTAAACCATGTTTGAAATGTATCGCTGGAAGATAGTGGAGTGGTTGACATGTGTTATTATCTTACCTGTGTTGTTTCTGTGTTTTCAAAACGTATTTCTCGTAAATCGGTTCCCAACATAAAAGGACCACTAAAAATTGGAGTTAAGAATTCATCGGAAGCAGCAGTTGATCCTACTCCTGTTATTTCTAATTTTAAACGGGCAGCACCACAAGGACCACCGATTACATTAAAATTAGATTGATCTTGTAAGCTTGAGTCTTCATTAGTTCCAGGTGTTGCGGTGGAAGAACATTCTACTGTTACTGGTTTTATTTTAAATCCGTATTTAGGAGAACTAGAACTGGTTTCTACGTGTGACGGTGTTAGTGAACGATCCTGATCATTATAAACCCAAACACCCAAACCACCATTAAATTGTGTATCCATAACATGATACCAACCAGCACCTATATTAACAGGTCCAGTTAAATCCATTGTTATCGAGCTTTTATTTAAAGGAGTGGTTCCACTCCACGGAACAGGACCTGTCCATCCTCCGGAAGCTAACGCATTATTTAAAGTTTGTTGAACGTAAAATATTTCTTGTATTTCATTTAATTCGGATGCTTGTAGAGGAAATCCTGGTTTAAATGCCACTGCATAATAGTTTTTTGCGAGATTAATCTGACTCTCTATTCTGCTACGAAAAGGAGTTGATCTTAGCGGAAAATCTTCTGAAAATGGTGTAGGTATAGTCATTTTTTATTATTTATGTTAAATTAATTGATATGTCAAAAACGGTTGCTTTTCTGGTGTTTGCAAAAGTGACACCACCGAGAGGATTACCAGAAATATCGGTTACATTAAAGAAATTGGCAGTTTTTACATTTAAAGTTGGTTTTTTAATTGGTCCTACAGTATAGGTGATTCCATCATAAGTCACAATATCGCCGGTTTGGTATGATGTTGTTTCATCATTCACATACAATTCCCAACCTACTGCTGATGTTGTTTTAGCGTCGTTTAAGTATACACGTTGGTTATTGCCGGATACTGAAGCTATAGTTTGGCCGTAATAACCGTATCTAACAGAATTAGTATTGGTTACAACAGCTCTAGAACCAGAAGTTCCATTGAAATAAACGTTAATATCGTTGTCTACTGATGATGCCATGAATTTCTCGTTTTATTTTTAAAGTTCTATAATCACAGTGCTCGGTTTGTAAATAGTGACTTTTGTTGGTAATCTTTGAACACTTTCGTCATTTTTTGTATAATTTGCAGCAGCATCACTGTCTGTTAAATACGGATCAGCCATAATAGCAAATTTTGTATGTAACACTAAACCTGGTAATACGGATCGTATTTCTTCGTCTGTAACAGTAATAGATGCTTTTAATTTTTTTGGTTTTACGTATAATTGAGGATTTGTGTAAATGTCTGGGTGATAATTATACACATTTATTGCATTTTTTATTTTAGTAGTAATAACAGTAGTGGCATTATCCACCACAGCCAAATCACCATAACCTGTACCTTCAGTGAGTAGTTCAATTCCATAGATTAAATGACTACTTAATCCAATAGGCGTTGTTTTTATTCTGACTGTTGCACCATAGCCTGAAGGATCTGCAATATTTATTACTGGATTATCGTAATTTATAGTTTTTTGAGCATCAGTAAATCCGGTTAAATCCATACTTACGGCCATAATTCCAAGATCGTTATGATTATTTAATAAAAATAACTGATAATCTTTACTGGAACCAGGAACAATATTATACTTATCTGCTTCTAATGATTCTTGTAGTGAAAGAATTGTTTTAGTTGCAGGACATAATGGATTTTCACCAGGATGAGAATTGTTTATTCCACCAGTGGTAACACCACTTAAGAATGTAACTTCTCTATCTAAAGCGTCTGCTAATTTCTGACACTCGTAACAATCAGAAAAAATAGTTTCATTAGTAACATCACCTTTATTGTAAACCTCTCCAGTTATTTCATCTACACTATTTTCTTTAAAGTACAAGCAGCAGCAACCAAAACTAGTTACACCTTTTGTACCACAAAGAGGTTCGTATTTTTCGGCAAATGTATTATAATCTTTTTCTAACTCTAGTTTAGGAATAGGTATTTCATTAGGACCAATAAATTCCCATTCAGTAAAATCTACTTTAAATAACGGAAGCCAAGTGTATCCGTCCGAATAAGTTTGACTGCCCGATGAGTGTGATGGTATTTCTGTGGACAAACCAGGTTCTACATCATTTCTAAAATCTGCATTATTATGTAAACACAGATATACAGTTTGATTGTCTTCATTATAAACTACAGTATAATCACTTGATGTATAATAATTATATTTTATATTTGTTTGCCAAGACGAAACAGCACCGATATAATGCTTTTGGGTTTCGGGTATTCTTTTTGTAAAAAAGGAATCTCCCAGAGGATTCCACTCGTTTTGAGGATTACCAGAAATACCTCCGGTGACTAAGAATAACTCTTTCGGAACATTTAAAGCTGTTGTTGATAGTTGATTAAACATTTATTTTAGCAACCTACGCAAGTTTTATTTTCATTCAAATACGTGAATCCTTCAGCCGGACTTAGACGAATAAAATCTTTTATTTCTATTTGGCCAAAACTTATTCCCTCTGGATATTTAGTATTTATATCTACGTCCCAATACGGAAAAACGTGCTGACGGCCTGGGTTTTCGGTAGAACCACTGCAACCACAACATCCAGCAATATTACTCTGAGTGGAAAAAAGATTATAAAAAGCATAATTTTTAATCATTGGCAATTCTATGTAAAGATTAGAACTTTGATCGCCTGTATTACTAAAAACATCGTGAAGAACATCATAAAAATCTTTAGTTCCAGCTGGATGTACTAGTGGTTTGACTGCATTTTCATAATATCCTGCTGTTAGACCGGTTATATTTATTACGTAAGAAAATTCTTGCCATAAATCATTATCTTGTAGTACAGAATAATTTAAAAAACTTCCGGTTAATTGTGGATTATATGAATTTGGATTAGTGGAGTATTGTCCTTGTAATTTGGTATCGTCTCGCATCCAATCGTATCTTCCACCATTCAATCTCATTATAAATCTTTTTGGATAAGAAATGGATACTTTATTTGCTTTTATATTAAATAAAGATTCTAAAACATAACGAACACTGTCTTCTGTTCCCTTTTTTGTGTATAAATTTATTTTTACATTATCAAAAAGTTTTTTCACCATTCCGGGGTCTATATTTCCTGTTGGGGCATCGTTGGTTACGATATCATTTACAGGAAATGAATTTATATAAGAGAATAATTTATATTTTAGTAATTCGTCTGGAGTACTTTCAATGTCAATCAGATCTTCCAGATTAAAAAAACTAACACTGTTTTCATTCATACCACAACTCAACCAGTCGTAGTATTTTTTAGTCATTAAAATTAATTTTGATTCGCCTTGAGAATTTTCTCTCAACCAAAAAGGAAATAAACTTTCTATGTCCATTGGATAAGAACAAGTTCCTTGTGTTTGTTCTGTTGGCGCAAAAGAAACTAATGCAGTTTGTTGTAATGGTGGAGCTAGTTCCGCTATTGGCGGAACATATTTATCAATAAGTTCTTCCTCTAATTGAAGTTCTATATTTTTAACTTTATTTGAAAAAATTAAAATCATATCATGTTCCGTTTACTGTGGTATTCACTTTCAATAAAAATTCATTATTGAATACCAATCCGTCTTGATATTTTGGAACGCCGCTTATAGTGGTGTATTCTGATTCTGATAAAATGTTTCCTTTTATAGTGACAATTCCGCGTTTATAATCAACTTCACCCAAAGATGTTGTGCCAATCTGTTGTGAATTTGATGTTTTAAACCCGTAAATTTTACCAATTACAGAATTACCATCATTATCAAATTTTGTTGGAACATCACCCAAAAATGCCGATTCTGAATTGTATGTTATAAAGGAACTTTGTATTACTGTAAATTTAGAACCAGAGTTTGCGTTTGCTAATTCATTTTTAAAACTGATAATTCGATCAGTAACAGAGCCGTAAACGTCTAGATTTAAAACTACTGAATTTAAATTTATACCAGTTACTGTGTATGTTTGGGATATAAGGCTTCTTATATCTCCTAAAAATAATGTATTATTAAATTTATAATTAGTATTATAGTAGTCGTTTATTAAGTTTTTAACAGACGTATTATTTATTCCAGAACCTAAAACTGTAAGATTTATATTTGCTGTTATTATTTGTGGTTGTGTGTATTCTGGTAAAACTGTTATGGTTGTTTTTTTCTTTAAAAATGCCATGCAGTTTTTTACAGAAAACGATCCTGCAGTTAATCCTTCGTTTGCAAACGATACAAACACTCTACCGAATGCTGGAGGACTTGCTTCCTCTCCTCCCCAAATGTTTATCTCTTCCTTTGAAGTTATATCTGATGGCAATAAATTAGAATTAATTAAAAGACCATAATAATCGTCTTTTGTTACTGCTCGATCATTTGCGGCAAATAATTTTGGTGCTGAGAATCGATATAAGTCTAAATTAGGAGAGGTTCTTCCACCAGCAGAAGGAGTTATGGATTTGATGGTTATTGCTGAAGTAGAACTAAAAGTACTGACATTATCAGCGGATTCTCCGTTTGGTACAAGATAAGAAACAGTAACTATATCATTTGCTTGTATATTTTTGCCGTAATTGTTACCAAAATCGTTTATAGTTCTTTTACCAAAAACAATATAAAATCCTGTATTTGTTCTGTCTATAAAATAAACTTCAGCATCTGATCCTATTGTTTCTGTATTATTGGCGTAAGACCATGTTCTTTCTACTCCATCCGTTGTAACTTTAACCTTTATTGTATTAATATCTAAATTTTTTGTTGCTATAAAGGTTTTTTGTTCTGTCAAATCAACGGAAACAGTCAAATCTTTTATTACAGTACTAGCTTCGTATACTTTAAATGTTGTATTTCCAGCATCTAAATCGATATCTTCTATTGTGTAGAACAAATAAACTAGACCATTATCACTGGTTCCAATAAATCTATCAGTATAAGATTGTATACTTGAACTTGTAGTAGATGATGAACCTGTTATTTCTGCAACCGAACAAGTTCTGCTTGGTAGTAATACACCTAAAGGTTTTAGTAAAGAAACAAAATTATTTTCTATTTGAGCTGTTTCTAAGAACATCTCATTAGCAATCATATTAGCGTAGTACGCATAATATAAAGTATTATACGCAAAAACGTCTAAAAGAAGATTAATTGCAGAACCATCGTAATTATAACTGTTTAAATCTGAATTTGGAAGGGTTTTTAGATATTGTTTAAAAGAATCCTTTAATCCTTCAAAGTCCAGAGAAGATATGTTTATTTGTGGTGGTTGATTAGCCATTTAATTGCCTTTATACCGTTACAGTTAAAGTAGAAACCACAGTTGTGTCGTCTTTCATATGAAAGGAAATGTCTACTTTAAACCCGTCTGTAATTTTAGTAAATTCTATATTATCTATTATAGCTCTGGGTTCTTGTGTTTCTAATTGAGTTTTTACTATTTCTCGGAGTACATTTAGCTCAATTTCGGATATATTTGTTTGTAATCCTTGTATTAAATCTGAACCAAATTCAGGATAAAAAACACGTTCGCCCTTTCTGGTCAAAGCTATATTTCCTATACTTTGACTTACAGCATACACGTCCTTTTTAAAAGAAATATCTTGTGTTAATTCATTTTTTGTTAAAAAGAAGTCTATGTCTGAATACTTTGCCATTTACTGTATTTATAGTAAAATTTATTTTTCTACTACTACCTTTCGGTAAAGCTTTGGATCTACTTCTGAACCGTCTCGCATAAGATGTAAAAACATAGAATGCTTTAACGGAGTAAGTACTCGTTGAATTTTATAAACCATCCAGCGACCATCGTGCCTGGTTTTTTTAATTTGTGTATTATTTTCCATATTTACAGAATAATCTATACTAACAAGATCTCCTGGCTTAATATTAAAATCACCATGAACTAAAATTCGTATCCTATTATACATCAATAACGAGGTTTGTGCTCGTCTGTATAATGGTGTTTTGGGAGGAGTATTCCAAAAAGTAGCATTTGTTTTAGAATACTCTACATATTTGTCAAATTTAGTACCACAATTTTCTGTATTATAAGTTGGTGGTGTATAGTCATCTACTTCTATTTGTGATGGTAATTTTGCTAATCTGCCGTAATCATAGATGCCAGAATTTAAACCATAATTCTGATCTGTTACTTGGCTTAGTGTTGACCACCAACTAGTATTTGGTCTATCAGTTCCTTCTGCACAAAAACAGTTATATGCAGAATTTGGGTCACCATAATCTATTCCTAACCATTCTTTTCCTAATTCTTTAGTTATACTGGGGCATTCTGCAGCATCTACTTTTGCACATAAAAGAGCATCCTCTGATGGTTCAATTTCTGTTGGCTTGAATTTTTTTAAATGACCGGGTGTTTTATCCTCGTATGGTGGAAGATTTGGATTGGGAATAAAAATGTCGGGATTTAATGATGGTCCAAATCTACCGTGCTCTCTAGAAGTTGTACTGAATTTATGGGTATAAAATCCACTGTAATCGTCTGATGAAAAATTTGATGTATTGATTTGATCTTGACTCATGATTTACCCTTATTCAGTAGTAGAGCAAACTCCTGCATTTTCTACGTCAAATATAAACATAGGTCCGGATTCTGATTTTGGTGGGAATCCACACGGGAAACTAGTTGCTGGTATTAATAGATCTACCATTTTTGAACTTACTGTTTCAATTTTTACTACTCTGCCAACGTACGCGTTTAAATCTGTACCTGTTATTTTAACTCGTCCTACAGGTTGCATGATAATCCCGTCAGCAGAACCGTCTGCTTTATTTACCCGTGTTGATGCACCCGGAGAAAGAATAGCTGTTTGAGCTTCGTCATCAACTTCAACAGATCTGGGTAAAGTTGTGTTTAAAAATTCATTTAAATTATAACTATAACCTTTTATTCCCCATGGAACATTTACTATAGTAAACGGATAATTTTCATCGGCAACAACTGTTTGGACTGCTCTTAAGTTTCTAAGACCTTTTCCAGGGTTTCTTTTATTCCAAAATTCTATTTCTTCAAAATAATATCGGTATATTCCACCAGCTCCATTATCGTAAATCTTTTGTGCATCCAGTAATAACGCATAGAAACTAGACGGTTGATTTCTTTCACCTAATATACTTTGTCTATAAAACTTCCATTTAACGTCTGCTCTTTTTAGATAAGAGTAATACGCTCTTGCTTTAGATAGAGGCCATTTAATTTTTTCGTATATTTTCTTCAAACAAGAACCAGGCAACTCACAAAAATCAAATTGTGCTTGCCAATAATTTGCTTCTATTCTTTCTACTTCTGAAGTGACTCCACCTATTACTTCACCTTCAAAATGTTTATACGAAGAATCCCAATAATTCCACCAAGGAAGATTGGTTTGCCCGTATGCTTGTTGAAAATAACCGTAGTATGAATCTGTAATTCTGTTTGGAGAGTACACCAAGGATACGTCTTTTTTGTCTATAGGAGGATATGTTGCTATTTTTTTAAAAGTATTATCGGTGTAGTAATCATATACTACTTGTGTTCTTTTCAGTGTTTCTGCAGTATCAGTAACAAATTTATATGGATTGATCCAATCAGGTTTAATTCGAACATACTCACCACTAAACGCTCCATTATTTACAAGTTTGGCAACAGGAGTTTCTGTTATGACTTGTAATTCTGCTATAGCGTCTATATCATTCTCATTTAATGATGGTGTGTACGTTGCCTTTACTTTACTTTCTAGTAGAGATTCTATACATCTAAAATTAAATTTATCAAGATCTTCCCAGAAGAAAAAATTTACTGCATTTGGATTCTTTGCGTAACAGGCGTACTCACAAACATAGTTCATCATTTGACCAATTTTTGCAGGAACACCAATTTTACTCCACGGATAATGACTTGGATTTAATTTAAACCAAACATCATTAAATGTAGGATCTGCTTGTAATTGTTTAGGGATACTTTCTCCGTTGTTTTTACCAAAACCAAATTCATCAAAAATATATTGAACAAATCCCGGACCTGGTATATCTCCGCATTTTTCTAGTCCAGCTACTTGACTAACATATTTTTCTGGTTTTTTAGAATCGTTGGATATTCTTCCTATAAACGATTTCAACAACATAGTATCATAGTTTTTATAAATTAATTGATCTGAAGTAAATTTTATAGCTACTGGAATAGTGTTGCCGAAAGGACCTAAAACAGATTTTGATACTGTATTTGATTCAGATGCTATTTCTATTATTTTAAAGGTAGATGTTGTAGTTTTATTTTTATCATCAGTATATTTTAATCTAACCATATCATATGATGTAAAATTCAACTGCTCGATTATAAATGCAGGATCATGAAAATAAAGAGTACCAGAAACAGATTCTGCAAACATGTCTTCATCTAAAATAATAGAATCAAAAATAACAGGTTCGTTTAAATCTCTAGGAAAAATGGTGAACGCAACAAGAGTTGAATTTGTATCAGGATCACTATTGATTAAGGTTATTTCCTTTATATCAATATTTGGTATTTTTACTTGAGTGCTCATAGATCTTTTATATTAATATCAATTTTATTTTCGACATTAACTAATTCTTTAAACTTTCTTTCAAATTGATATAATTTATCATCACTCAAGTATTTAGCATCAGTAACTAACGTACTATTTTGTGCCTTAATTGGTGTGATTAAATAGTCGTAATTATTTGCATTTTTATAAAAATCTATAAAATATATTTTCCAGGCAGCACCATTATTTGCTACAGGATCTAGTATGTTATTATTAGAATCCACCATGTATTGCACGGTATTCATGTAAGAATCGATACTTAAGAATTTGTGCTGTATTGTTTTTACTAATACCCCGTCTCTAATGATTGAAATTTCTGTACCACTAGGATCATCAAACGATATTTGTGTTTCATCAGATGCAGAATAATTTTTAACGTAGATTCTCTTGAATGCATCGTCTACAGAATCCACTCTTCCTAGATATTCTTTATTTTGACCGGTTTCAAACAAAGCTATATGATTAAAACCAGATTCAACAGTATCAAAAGTTCCAGGTATTGTTTGTAGTTCTACACTAACAGTAGAACCAGAACATGCTCCAGAATCAATTAAAATCTTACCGGCAGTGTATAAACTGCCTTGCTGGTCTATTGCAGCAGAGTGTGATTCACCAGCAGAAATATCAATATATGTTTTATCGTTTATGATATTCTGTCTGTTATCAAAAGTAGATCCCAAGAAATAAATGGTTCCAAACTTATCTAAAAGAATACTGTGATCTTTTCCAGACTTTACTTTAGAAATATTTGTTAGGTTATAAAAATCAAATTGATTCTTGTAAGCACTATTTAAACTTGATAGATAATTTATTGTTGACGTATATTTAGTGATATTTGGTTTACCTGATGTAAATACCGTATAATCTTCATCAATCAATTCTGATTGTAAAACAGACCAGTCTATTAGTGTATGACCAACATCTAACAGATAATTATTCCATGCGTAAGTTCTACCACGCACACCATAATAATACCACTGATCCATAGCTTCTCTTTCAGCAGAACTACCATTAACAGCCAAAACTGCATTTTCTATTATATTATTAGAATCAACAGCAGAATTATATCCTAAAGATTTTGATGCGTCTGTGGAATTACTAACAATTTGTTTATTAATGCTTATTCCAGTTGCTCCCGCTGTTAAAATTGGACCATGCAGTACCACGCCTAATGTAGTACCAATATTATCATTAGGAACGTGTGTATAATTTACATATAGATTTTTATTTAACTTTTTACTGTATTCTGTTTCGTAATCCGTCAAAATTTGTTTAGTTTTGCTCCATATAACACTGGTATTTTTTATGTCTTCTGGTAAAATAAAATTACTAATGTTAGAATCTAATACGAAATCAAAATCAACATTATTTAAGAATTCTTTCCAACGTTTGTAGTATGTACTGTATACAGCTGAAGTTATTCCTATAGAATTAATATAATATTTTTTATCTGCAGTAATTCCTGAATAATTTTTAACAGGAAGTTTACTTGTATCAAATCCAGAAACTGGTAAGTACGAATTTGGTCCTTGAGTTATATAAGGTCTCCACGAAGAATCCTTATTAAATTCCAAATAATTTACAAGAGTATTACCATTTATCCAACTTATCTTTGAGTTAGTAGTAAACCCAGAATTAGTTGCTGTGAATCCCACCCAGGTGTAGTTTGGTAATAGAGAACCTGTGTTGAATCCCACAGCAACACTGTCTCTGTTGCCTGTGATTTCGTATATTGCTTGTTTTGCAAGAGTATATCCGTGATTATAAAAATCAGTAATAGTATTTAAAACTAAACTAAAGTCTTCGTCGGTGGTTGGTGCAGTATTATAATTACTGTTCCAAATGTTTTGATAAGTTACACCATCGTTTGCTTTAGATATACCACTAACATTCAAGGTAAATCCTAAATATTTAAATTTTGCTGGTTCTGTAAACCAACGCAATTCGTTATTATAACCTTCAGCAATATTTAATACTATTTTTTCTGGGTAAGATCCTAATTGGTTATAGTAATTGTTTAATTTATTCTTTATTGTGTCTTTATACAGTGTTTCACCTAAACCGTCAAATGTATACCCAATTAAGTTATGTTTGTATTTTCTGTTAAGCGGTAATTTCAGTGTTTTGTCTGGATTAGCTATACTATACTTGTAAATATCTAACTGACTACCAGTAGCTTGATCAACAAGCCCCCAATAAACTACATCACCATTTGTTTTTACCACACCGCTTGCAGTATCTGTCGCAAATACCGATTTAATATTAGTGAGACCTGCTGGAACGGTGCATTGACCGTGAGTATTATCACCAAAACAGTAAACTTCATTATAATTCGTTAGTATCACCACATGCTTACTACCAGCTGCTATCTGCTTCCAGTCTACAATTATTGGTTGTTGATTTGCTATTTTTTTATACCGTCCCCAAGTTTCTGCAGTACCATCTTCAAATACTATACCATAGTTTACCACACCACAGTAAACACCCGCTATTCCATCCCGTCTATTAATCTTTCTCCATAATCTGTGTGATATATTGTCTAAATCAATAGATAGTCCACCAACACCAATACTGTTATCACTTCTAGAAACTATAAATGTGTCTAGACCGGCAGCAATATCTTTAATTTTTTGAGGCTGATTAAATTCATTTTTATAATAAGACGACAAAACTGCAGGGTTGTATGGATCTAGTCCTTTAAACCAAACATGTTCAAATGATCCATTTGTATTTAAAACAAACATATCATTCCAACCTGATGTTATCTTCTCAACAAAACTATTAGGTACTTTATACTGATCTGGTATTTTTAAATTTGGATCAATTCTACTATTTCCCAAAGCAAATGGAGAAGACAGATCAAATCCCCAAGTCAATAGGTTATTATTACCAGTATACGATTCTATGCCTGCACTATTATTGCCACCAGCAGAAATATCCGAATAAGTTTGAATATCAAAAGGAATAGGAATAAGAGAATCATTTTTTGTTCCATCTCCTAACTGACAATTAGAATTCGTTCCCCATGCTCTAGGTTCATAATATCCAACACCAGTATCAATCAATCCTAAAGAAAAATTATCACCAGCATCAACTTTATACCAGTTATTTGTATTGTTTATTAGTTTTGGTATAAAACAATCATTTTTTGTTCCGTCTCCTAAAGCTCCGTTATTATTAGATCCCCAACCATAAAGATCACCACCAGAAATACCTAAAGAATGTAATGCTCCAGCAGATACATTAGTCCATGTTGTGTTTGTTGGCAACGGATAAGGTCTGTCTCCATCACTTGCTTCTGATAAAGCAGCAAATATTCCAGCATCCGAAAATGCAGAAAGTGTTAGTTGTGTGTTTTCAGAAAATTTATAATAATTTGTTTCCCCTGGATGGAAAGATTCATCGTCATTGTCTCCTAAAATTCCTTTCGTTCCAGTACCACAAGATCTTAATTTTCCGCCTTGCACTCCAAGAGTATGTTTAGAACCTGCAGAAATATCGGTCCAATCATTATGAGTAGAAACTCTTATTGGTATAGTTATAATAAATTGTCTGGGCAAATACAAAGTTTCATCTAAATTATTCATTTCTATACCAACAACATTCCACGGAGCATAATTTTTACCCCAACCATATAAATAACCGTTTCTTATTCCTAAAGAATACTGATTTCCAGCAGATACTTTGGTCCATCCGTTTAGTCCCCCAACTTTTTGTGGTCTTGTTTCTTTTGATTCTTGTTTACCAAAATCTCCATGACCTAAACCACTAAATGCAGGATAAATAGTGTATTCTTGATCACAGTAGGTTAATCCTAATTGACCGTATGAATTATTTCCCCATGAATACAGATAACCACCACATATACCTAAAGAGTGATCTGAACCAGCAGAAATATCAGTCCAATTTCCAGAATTTGAAATTAAAATAGGAGCAGATTCGTAACTTCCGACAATATTTACTCCCAATCTGCCGTCTGGATTAGAGCCCCAACCGTATAAATTTCCGTCTTGTATAAAAAGACTATGCCCTTCTCCTCTAGAAACTTTATAAATTCCGTTCATGGTATTCCTGTAATTAATCTGCCAATTCTAATATTGTTGGTACTGACGATCCTTCAAATGGTGTTGTAAAAATTGGTCCAGTAAGTCCTAATCCCCAAGCAATAATTCTGTTATCGTTTTTGCATACTACAGAGAATCCATCTCCGCAGTCTAAATATTTATTTCCGGTTCCATCATTAACAGAAGCTGGAACATCACACTGACCGTATTTATTATCTCCTCCCCAACAAATTACATTTCCAAAAATATTTTGAGCACATGCGTGGTCTCTACCCACAGCAACAAGATCACATACTCCTAGATTCGTAGGTACTTGAGTTATATCCCATATATCTTGACCCCAACATTCAACTAATCCATTTTGTTTAATACCACAAGACACAGTATGAAAAGAATCAACTTGTTTGTATGAGTCAGTAGACGGAACACTGCCACGATTACTAATATTACCCCATTGTTTTAGTTTATTGACTTGTTCCGCATATTCTGGCTTATAACCATAGAATATATCATCTCCTATTGCAAGAGTAGTAATCAGAGATTGTTCCCATAAATTAAACTGTTCTTGAGTGGCAAGAGATAATGTATTAAGTGTTGTTAAATCTGTTAAATCTGGGGTATTATTAAAAGGAGTTTTATCTCCTTCTACTATTGTTATTTTTTTATCATCATGCATCAATACAGCACAACCGTCTAATAACACAGCATCTTTTACATCATAATTTACTTTTGAGCCAGCAATACCATAATCTAAAGGATTTTTACATATAATTACGGGTAATTTTTTATCATATACCCAAAGCATACCACTATTATTATATTTTTCTGTTGTTAGTGTTATACCACCCAATAATAAATTATACAATTCTATTACTGATGGATTTGCTAAAAGGTTGTTAAAATTCCAAAAAGTACTATTAGCTGAATAATATAAACCATTAAAATATTTTTTTGGTGCTAATCCGTGAAATGGATCGGTATTTAAAAATATTGAATCGTCAGATAATAGATAAGGACTTTCATAAGGATTACCCTCGGAATCATGTTTCCATACAGCATAAGTACCCCATGCCGCAGGATCCTGTAAATTTATGTCATTGCTTTGAGATGGATATTGGGTTTGATAGTAACCAAAATTAAATAAACAATTATTATCAAAAGTATTTCCAGGAATTGGATCGAACCAATAATCACCACTATACATTAATTTATTAAATTTTTTACCTTGTTTATAATACGTTATTGAATGACCTAGTATTGCATTAGAAAGACCAATAGGACAATTATAGACATCAAGTGTATAAATTTTTTCTCCATCTTTTCTCAAAAAATAACACAACCAACTAGTGCCATAAATGTCATCTATTAATCCATCATTTAATTTATTCGTAATATCAATATCTTTGCCATTCCATCCATCTATCGTGTATTCGAATAGTGATTGATTTTTATGATCATCACATGGAAGTATAAATCCTGCAACAGTTAATCCATTTGGTGGATATAACTCTGTTGTGATGGTTCTCCAATAATCAGCACCAAGATTTTGGCCTATGGGATCTGGTGTATAAGCTAATATTTTAACTTTTCCGTCTGAAGTTAAAACATATCCCTGGTGAGTATTAAGTACTATATCAGGACCAACAACTTTAACTGCATTACTTACGGTAAATCCTCCCCAACTCCATTTTGAATTATTAGAAAGATTTGTATCGACTCCTTGACCGCCTATTAAATTAATTTTTCCGTCATTTTTTATAATAACAATATTATCACCATTTGCTCGTATATCTTTTGCTGTTATTCCCGGCACTATGAAATAATTTGTGTTTATTTGACCAAAACAATCACGTATATCATAAGTAATACCCCAAACATGAACTCTATAATCGGAAGCTATTCCACACGACCAATTTATTGCGCTACTAGCATTTTCTATTTTATAAAATGTAATTCCTGCTGGAGGAGTCATGTCTCGATGAAAATATCTAAGATATTCCAGTGGTTCAAGCGGGTCATTTGCTAAACTTTCGTATAAATCGACTGGTATTTGGCGTATAATATACGGAGTACCATCTTCTGTTAAAATTGAAAAAACTCTAGTACCAAAATTAGACAAATATTTTACCGGAAAATTATTCCAAAAATTGTGGTCATCCATATATGCAGTAAATCCTCCACCTGCATTGTAAATATACACTGCTTGTTTATTGCCCACCTCTGTATCATTATATTCATTATGTACAAATTTCAATCTATTATTTGTTGTCAAATTTAAACGCCAACCATTCAATCCAATTGTCCAATCATATCCAATTGCGCTATTTTTAAGTGTATAATTTTCTCTGCTATCTCCATTAAAAGGTCCATCATACAGATAAGAAAAATTATTTAAATCAATTAAAGTAATTCCTCTTCCATTTCCAATTGGATCTATATTTTTATAAAAATATGGACCAGAAAAATAAGAATTAGTATATTTTGGATTTTTATCTAAAAATTTAAAATAAGGACAACTATAGAAATCACGATAAGACGGTCCAGATTGTGTATA
>Ga0181355_1000023_pt1 | contig 49673 bp, 73 predicted proteins | sample Fa13VDMM15DN_FD_130099 | JGI IMG/M metagenome (GOLD analysis project Ga0181355, IMG submission 130099) | Freshwater viral communities from Lake Michigan, USA - Fa13.VD.MM15.D.N | ecosystem: Environmental > Aquatic > Freshwater > Lake | place: USA: Michigan | collected 2013-09-23 | reverse complement strand
CGCTGCGCCCTGCCGCTGACATCGTGCCTGACTCTGGGTGACCTCTGTACACGGAGAGTTACGTGAAGCTGACAGCAAAAAGCCCCCGATCCGTGAGGACCGAGGGCCGTGGTGCAGAAGGCGGGTCAGCCGCTCCAGGTTTGACCAGCCGGCGTCTCGTGGTGACCGCTGTGCCCGGACGGCCGATGGCACCGGATGATGTTGTCCGGGTTCCTGTTGCTGAAGACAGCATCGCAGAACGTCCACCGGAACGGCTCGGGACTCCACGCCACCAGCGCCTCGTGGTAACCCTCGTGCCCGCGCGCCCGGACACAGATCGAAGCGACGTCGCCGGCGTACCGCTTGTGGCACAGACGCCGGTCGACCGGTACCGGCTTCTCGACGACGTCGGCCGGGAGCTGACGGTGCGCCCAGAACACGATGCTCAGCATCCGCCGCGTCCGCAGGTCGTCCTCGGGCACGTCGAGCAGGTCCGCGACCTCCTTGGTGATGCTCCTGTCATCGTCGCTGATCTTCATCAGCCGGCCACTGCGACGACGGTGAGGGCGAGCAGCAGGAACAGGATGATGTCCGCGATCACGATCCCGATCTGGATGTTGCTGAGGATCCGTGTCTGAGCCCTCTCCTCCGGCGAAGAGAGGATCTCGACCTTGGTCGGCTCGGGCAGTTGATAGCTCATCGCAGGTAGTCCTCCAGGTGGGCCGAGGCCAGCGGTCGCTGCTGCTCGGTGATGGGTCGGGGGTCGAGGTTGGCGGTGATGCCGCAGTGCACACACTCCCACCAGGAGACGAAGGCGCCATCACTGTTCGCGATGGACTGCCGGTCCCACAGGTGGTCGAAGCCGCCCGTGCAGGGCAGGCTGATCTCGATCTCCTGCCGGATCCGCGCCGGGACGGCGGCGTCGGCGTAGGTGACGACGGGCGCGAGGAAGTCGTAGTCGACGCTCATGCGTTCTCCTCGAAGTTCATCCGCGCCTCGTCGTAGCCCTCGGCCCGCGCGGTGGCGATGGCTCGTGCGACCGGCGTCATGTCCATGCCGAGCACCCGGACACCCATCTCGGTCATCGCCTTGCTGGCCGCGAGCCAGTCCGAGGTCGAGATGATCACGTCCTCGATCACGATGCCTTCACCTCCGCCGCGCCCTCGTTGAGCTTCCCCAGCACGAGGTCCCGGACCTCGTTCGCGAGCTGCTCCCGGGCGACCTGCTCCGGCGCCTTCATGCTCGCCGGCACGGCGAACCCGGCGGGCAGACCGGCCGCCGCAGCCGCTCCGTAGTCCCGGACGTAGTCCCGGAGCAGGTTCGAGATCAGCTCGGACATGCTCAGTTTCCGGCGGCTGGCCAGGGCATCGGCCTCGTCCCAGGTGCTCAGCATCTCGCTCTTGACGTAGATCGTCTTGGTCGGCATACGCATCACTGTAACGACACCCGACCGGCCTCGCAAGACCTCCAGAACAGGGTAGTTAGGGTAGTTAGAAATACCGCTACGTGAGGAAAAATTCATAGTATGTATAATAGGCGTGTAAGGACTACGATTTTTCTCAGGGGAACGGCGGTTTCTATCTAGCCTTACTACCCACGTCAGCGGCATCCGCGCTGGCAGGGTCGCCACCTCCTCGCCCTCCCGCGCCCGGTCGAGGTACGCTCGCGCCCTCACCACCGATCTGGAGGTAGCCGACATGGCCGGCCGTGGCTTCCCGCCGAAGGACCCCGAGAAGACGACCGGGCACAACGCTCAAGTCATCCCTCCGACCACGCTGAAGTTCGTCCCGGGCGCGCAGCCGACCCTTCCTCCCCTCACCCGGCGCGACGACGAGACCGGACTGGTCTTCCAGACCGAGTGGCACCCGATGACGATCGAGTGGTGGCGCGTGTGGGGTGAGGCCGCGCAGTCGGACACCTTCACCGCGACCGACTGGATGGTCCTGCTGGAGACGGCGTTCCTCCACCACCAGTTCTGGACCGGCAACACCAAGGTCGGCCCGGAGATCCGTCTCCGCGTCGCCAAGTTCGGCGCCACCCCCGAGGACCGCGCCCGGCTCCGCATGTTCTTTGCCGACGCCGACCGCAAGGATCAGGAGCGCGGCGTGCCCAGCCAGCCGAAGCCCGCCGGTCCCTACGGCGGCCTGCACGCGGTCAAGTCGTGACCGCCTCCCAGTACCGGAAGAAGCCGGTCGTCATCGAGGCCGTGCAGTACCTCGGCTACGACACGAACGGCGAGGAGTGCGAACTGTTCATCGGTGACAGCTTCGAGAGCCACATCCCGACACAGGACAAGATCGAGATCCGGACTCTCGAAGGGCCGATCACCGCCAGCAAGGGTGACTGGATCATCAAAGGTGTCCAGGGCGAGTTCTACCCTTGCAAGCCGGACATCTTCGAGGCCACCTACGAGGCCGTGCCGTGAAGCCCGAGGTCCACCAACTCATCGCTGCGGTCCAGGCACAGCCTGGCCTCTCCCCGGTGACCCGGCAGGTCTACATCAACCGTCTCGTCCACACCCCGACAGAAGCGGAGATCAAGTTCGCCCGCGAGCAGGTCGCGGGTCGCATCACCTCGCTGGTCTGACGTGCCCTGGGTTCCTAGCTATGAGGGCGAGTATCCGACGCTCGGGTGGCTAGCCCTCGACTGGATGACCGCGTACCTGGCTCGGCCTGAGACGCAGGAGTACGAGCCGCTCATCCTGACGAAAGAGCAAGCTCAGTTCGTCCTCCGTTTTTACGAACTGGACCCGATCACCTGCAAGCGGATCATCCAGCGCGGCGTGCTGTCCCGGCCCCGAGGCTGGGGCAAGAGCCCGATCACCGCCGCCCTCGCCTGCCTCGAAGGTCTCGGCCCCACAGTGCCCGCTGGCTGGGACGCCGATGGTCGCCCGGTCGGCAAGCCGTGGTCGGCCATCCGCAAGCCGCTCGTCGAGATCGCCGCCGTCTCCGAGCAGCAGGTCGACACGAACACCTGGAGCCCGCTGAAGGACATGCTCTCCTTCGGCCCGGCCACCCGGGAGTACCCCGGTCTCGACGTCCTCGAAGGCGCGATCATCCTGCCCTACGGCCGGATCCAGAAGCGCACCGCCGCCGCCGGATCCGCCAAGGGCGCACCTGCCCACTTCGTCGTCTGCGACCAGGCGCTTGCTCTTGACACGCTGATCCCGACGCCGGACGGCTGGACGACGATGGGCGACCTGCAGGACGGCGAGATCATTTACGGCTCGCAGGGTCCGACCCGCGTCGTCAAGGCGAAGCCGGTCTCGCTGGATCACGACTGCTACGAGGTGACCTTCGCCGACGGCACCTCGGTCGTCGCCTCGGCTGGCCACCTCTGGCAGACCAAGATCGCGGAGTCGCCTGCGGCGCCGAAGATCCGCACCACGCAGGAGATGGACGAGGACATCCGGCGCTTCCGGATCCCGGCCGCCCCGGCGCAGGAGATGGCGGCGGCCAACCACTCCGTCCCGCCGTACCTGCTCGGACTGTGGCTCGGAGACGGCACGCGCGGGAAGTGCGAGATCGCCGTCGGCGAGGACGACCTGGAAGCGACGCAGCGGGCGCTCGCCGATGTCGGCGTGGAGACGTGGCCTCGTCGGTACGACATGACGTCCGATGGATACGGTGCCCGCCCGACGGTGAACCTCTCCTTCAGCCGCCGCCTCGGATACCAGGGCGCAGATCGCCCCGAAGTAGCGAAGGCGCTGCGCGCGCTGGACTGCTTCGAGAGCAAGCACATCCCGCACGAGTTCTTCGCTGGCTCGATCGAGGAGCGCACGCAGCTCGTCCGAGGGCTCATGGACAGCGACGGCTCGGCGAGCAAGACCGGCTCTTGCGTCTTCGTCAACACCTCGCACGACCTCGCCGTCGGCCTCGTCCGGCTGCTCCGGTCTCTCGGCCAGGTCACCACGGCGCCGAAGTGGCGCGAGGACAAGCGGTACACCGAGGGCGGGAAGTGGCTGGTGCACTTCACCCCCCGCCTCGACTTCCAGCCGTTCGCTCTGCCTCGTAAGGCAGCCCGGGTGCGTGGTCACCGGCGAGGGCCGGACTGGGTCACTATCACTTCGATCACGCCTGTGGAGCGTGTACCGGTGCGCTGCATCGCGGTCGAGGCCGATGATCACCTCTTCGCGTTCGGTGTCGCTGGGCACCTCACCCACAACACCGAGGAGTGGACAAAAGGAAATGGCGGAATCAATCTTTACAATAAACTAAAGAACAATGTGCTGAAGCGCGGCGGCCACCTGCTGGAGTCGCCCAACGCCTACACGCCCGGCGACGGCTCGGTGGCCGAGAACACGATGGCCGCCTACCAGGCCATCCAGGAGGGCCGGACGAAGTCCTCGGCTGGCGTCTACTACGACCACCGCGAGGCGCCGGCCGAGACCGAGATGTTCGACGACGAGTCGGTGCTGCGCGGGCTCGCCATCGCCTACGGCGACTCGGCCGACATCCCGTTCTGCGCGATCCACAACCCGCCGTGCGAGAGCCCCGGCTGGGTCGACCTGCAGGTGCTCGCCGACTCGCTGCAGCAGGCCGACACCGATCTGCAGGTGGCTCGCGCCGACTGGTTCAACCAGATCACCCACGCCTCCGACGCATGGATCTCCTCGACCGCTTGGCGGGCTCGGTTCGACGGCAGCAAGAGCGTCGCCGACCGGGAGATGGTCGTGCTCGGCTTCGACGGCTCACGGGGCCGGGCCAAGGGCAAGCCTGACGCCACGGCCCTGATTGGTTGTCGCGTCAACGATGGCCACGTCTTCACCATCGGCGTGTGGGAGGCCGGCGACCACCCGAACACCTGGGCGACGTGGGAGCCGAACATCGTCGAGATCGAGGCGGCGATCGGGACGGCGTTCCTGCAGTACAACGTCGTCGCCTTCTACGCCGACCCCGGTAAGGACTGGCGCTCCCACATCAACGCGTGGGAGGCGAAGTGGGGGCAGAAGGTCCAGATCAAGGCCGGGCCGAACCACCCCTTCGAGTGGTGGATGACCGGCGGCCGGTCCGGTCTCGTCGAGCGTGCGATCGAGCAGCTCGAAGGCGCGATCCTGAACGGCGACATGACGCACGACGGATCGTCTACTCTGACCAGGCACGTCCTGAACGCGCGCCGCCGCTTCTCCCACAGCAAGCTGGCGCTCGGGAAGGAGAACGACTATAGCAGCAACAAAATAGATGCTTGTGTCGCTGCCGTTCTGGCGTACCAGGCGCGACTGGACGCTCTGTCCCGTGTCGTCTCTGAACCGAGTTCGTTTTACATGCCCCGCAAGCTCTACTAGGGAACTGAGGGAACCGCGTGGCCGAGAACGCCGTAGACGTCCCGTTCTCTCCGTTCTGGTGGATGAAGACGCTGACCGACCGTCAGCGCAAGCGGCTCCCCCGGCTCAACGAGCTGGCAGCGTGGATGGACAACAACCCTCCGCTGCCCGAGGGCTCCGCCGAGTGGGAGCAGACCTACCAGTCGTTCCACGCCGACACCCGCACCAACCTCGCCGCGCTCGCCGTCTCCTCGGTACGCGACCCGCTTACCCCGCTCGGCTTCCGCACCGCAGCCACCGACGACGACAACGGTGACGCGAAGGCCGCTCAGGTCTACGCCGACAACAACATGCCGGTCGAGACCGTCGACCTGCTGACCAAGGTCTTCGGCCTCGGCGAGGGCTACACGATGATCGGCCCACCGGCCGAGGACAGCGACGAGTTCGACGGCTTCAGCTCGGACTCGGCCATCATCACCGTCGAGGACCCCCGGCAGGTCATCACTGCCGAGGACCCGCTGCGACGGATGCGTCCTCGCGCCGGCATGAAGACGCTCCACGACCCGGACACGGGCGAGGACATCTGCTACATCTACGTCAAGGCCGACCCACAGCACAACCCGGACCACGCCGTCGTCTACCGGGCCGTGAAGAAGTCCAAGCACGGTACCCAGTGGGGTACCGGTTTCCGGCTCACCCCGAGCGCCTGGAAGTGGGACGATCAGCCGATCCTGCTCCGCAGCAAGCGGCTGCCGATCGTGCACATCCAGAACCGGGGCGGCGTCGCCGAGTTCGAGCCGCACCTGTCCAACCTGCGGCGCATCAACCGGATCACCCTGCAGCGGATGCTGATCGGTGAGATCCAGGCGTTCAAGCAGCGCGCCATCGAGGGCCTGCCCCGCTTCTACCCCGAGGACTTCTCCGTTCCCGAGCTGCGGGGCAAGGAGATCGACTACGAGGGCGTGTTCAAGCCCGGCCCCGGATCGCTGTGGATGGTGCCGCCCGGCGCGAAGTTCTGGGAGTCCCAGGCGATCGACCTTCGCCCGCTGCTCGACGAGGAGCGCCTGGAGTACCGCACCGCCTCGGCGCTGATGGGCATCCCGCTCTCCTACTTCAACCCCGACGACACCAACGGCTCCGCCGAGGGCGCGTCGCTGCAGCGCCAGACGCTCACCTTCCGGGCCGAGGACCGTAAGACGATCGTCGATGCCGGTCTCTGCATGACCATGTCGCACGCCTTCGAGCAGATGGGTGATCTGGTCCGGGCGAAGCTGTCCGACATCGAAGGCATCTGGGCGCCGATCGAACGGCTGTCGCTGACCGAGCGGTTCAACGCCGCCGTCCAGGGCAACGCTGCCGGTCTCCCGCAGGACACCATCCGTCGCTACGTGCTGAAGATGACCCCTCGTGAGATGAAGCAGGCCGAGGCCGACGACGCGAAGGACATGGTGCTCGGACGCAACCAGCCTCGGCCCGACCCGATGCAGGTTCTCTCGCAGCGCACCGACTCCCCGCGCGCACTTCCCCCGGGTCGCCAGCAGGCGCAGCCCGCCGCGCCGACTCCGCCAGCACCGCAGCCTCCGTCCGGAAGGTAACCCGCCATGCCCAACGTGGTTCGCTTCACCCTGCCGACTGCCCGCACCCTGTACGTCTCCGGAGTGGGTTCATTCGTCGCCGGCATCCTCGACGTGGACGCCAACAACCTGAAGCTGGTCGCCAAGACCCGCTTTCTGGTGCAGCCCTACGGCGCTGTCGAGCTGGGGACCGTCGACTCGACCACCCCGAAGCCGTCACTGCCGGCGGTACCGGGTCCGCCCAACCCGGATCCGTACCCGCAGTACCCGACGATGGATGAGATCGTCGCGTCGTCGGAACTAAGGGCGGCCTCTGGGGCACGGATCGCTCCGACGTCCTTCATGAGCGGAAGGCGTCTCGCCTTCGACGGGGACTCCATCACTGTCGGCACCGGATCCACGAACGCCTCCGTGAACTCGTGGGTCGCGTACACGTCGAAGATCCTGGGCACCGCCAACGTGCCGACCACGGGTACCTACGCACGCATCAATGCCGGAGTCGGAAGCGACACCGCCGCCCTTCTCCTCGCCCGGCTGGACGGCATCATCGCCCAGGACCCGGACATCCACGTCGTGATGATCGGCCAGAACGCCTCGGCGGACACCGCCACCTACATCGCCGACATCACCGCAATCATCGACAAAATCCAGGCATCCCGCCGACCACTGGTCCTCTGCACCGTCACACCTCGCTCGGCAGCGGCCCCGGCCGGGGAGAACCAGCGGATCAACGTCTACAACCTCGCTCTGCGCTCCATCGCCAACCAGCGCGGAATCCCTCTCGCCGACACCCACGCCGCTCTCGTGGACCCCGCGACCGGCGCGCTGGCCGCTGCCTACGTGGGCAGTGACACCACGCACCCGAACTCTGCGGGCCACCTCGCCATCGCGCAGGCGGTGGCCCCGGTGGTCCGCAAGGTGCTCCCGGCGACCAGCCTGTTCCCGGTGATCGTGCCCGGGGATCCCGGCCTGGTCACGAACCCGCTCATGGCCGGGGGTGGACCGTCCACCGGCCCAACGGGGTGGTCTGCCGCGTCGTCCCCTGCGAACGGAGGCGTCCGGTCGGTCGGCACAGAGGCCCCCGACGGCAGCGACATCCTGCCGGGGGGCGTCTGGTACCGGTTCACGATGGATGCCATGGCCGCCACCGGTAGCACTGGTGCCGTGCAGAACACCACTCTGGCGGGTACACACGAGGCGGGCGACAAGATCCTCGTCGCGGCGGTCGTCAAGTCCTCCGACGCCAACGGTGCCGGTCCGAAGCTGACTCTGGCCGACGGGTCCACCGATCTGGTGAGCATCGCGGAGTCCATGGGGGTCCAGCGCCCCGGCCTCCTCTTGCAGGTCGCCACCCTGGCCGCCACCACCTCCAACCTGCGACTCCGGTTCAGCGTCTACACCGAGCCAGGGACCATCCGCTCCGGATACCTCGGCGCGTGCCAGGCGTGGAACCTCCGCAAGCTCAACCTGACCAACCAGTTCTGACCCGCTGCCCCAGAGGGGCCGCTTTGTCGCAGTCGCCTTCCGAGGTGTCATGACACCAAGCGCGCGAGATGTCATGACACCGGGGGTAGGATGGGTGGCATGACACCCACCGAGGAACGGTCCAGGTCAGCGCCTGATGAAGTGTGCGCGTGTGGGCACGATGAGACCGACCATGGCACCGGTTATCCGGTTGGCTGTATTCACTGCCGCAACTGCACCGAGTTCGCCGAGCGCAGCACTTACGTCTCGCGCGCTGTACCGGACGAGCCGGTGACCGACGAACGCCTCGCAGAGATCGCCGCCGCACTGGTCGCCATCAGCAAGGCGTGCATCGTCGTCGCCCCCACGCTGCGGAAGCCCTATCCCGACGACCCGACACAGAACCCGTGGGACAAGTTCGTCCACAAGCCCGCCCAGCGCGCCTACAACCTCGGGCACGAACTGCGGCGGGAACTTCGAGCACGTGGCGTGGAGGTCCCGCGATGAGCTTCGCCGTCTACCCGCAGCCGGACGCCTGCAAGGCGTGGATGCCCACGACTCCGCTGCCGCCGAGCATGAGCCCGCCGTCGCCGCCGATGGTGTGCCACATGCCCGCCGGGCACGACGGGCCGCACTCGAACGAGCGGCGACCGACCACGCTGTCCCGCCGCTGGGAAGGCGACGCGCGACCGGAGAAGATCGCTGACGACCCGCGCCCGGCGGGGGAGGCGTGCAAGTGCGGGCACGCTTTCGATCGCCACGACGGCGTGGTCCGGGGGTTCCGCGACGCCTGCGCCGGGGGAACGCCCGGCTTCTGCGGCTGCCTCGGCTACCGTCCCGCCGCCTCTGGGGGTGTCACCGACGGGGAACGGGAGGCGACGGCGGAGGCCGTGACCGACAACCAGCAGCGAGCAGCGGAGTTCGAACGCGTCGTGCTCGACGCGGTGGGCGCGTTCGACGCCAGCAACGATGAGCGGCGAGACCGGAGCTACGTGCGGAGGAGTCTCGCCGCCGCGCTGGACGAAGCCGAGACGCGAGGCCGTCAGTCAGTCGGCCTGGGCGACTTCCTGCCCAACCCGTGCGGGGACGAGCACCGGGCGCGCGCCTCGCACATCGCGGAGACCTACGGCGACTGGCTGTCCTGCACCCTGCGCCGTGGTCACGGTGGGGAACATGAGCACGAGGACAGCGGCGTCCACTGGCCTGCGTCATGAACGCCGGCCTCACCGGCTGGCTCGCCGCTGCGCGTCATGCAGCTGCAACCGCGTGGTGCCAGGACGACACGACGATGCCCGAAGTCGACGCCTTCGGGGCGGGGTGGGATGCCGCAGTGGCCGAGGTGGCAGCGAGGATCGACCGGGACGAAATCATCGCTGCACTCTCCAGATTGCCGCTCTCGGAGTGGGACGGAGACCGTGAAGCGAAGCGACTGCGGATCGTGTACGGCGCCGCTGCCGATCGCGTGCTCACCCTCATGGCGAGGTGGACGTCATGACACCTGACATCCTGGCGCGCGTGCCGAACACCCCCGGAACTCCCCGCCGGACGATCCGCGTCCCGGACGCCCTGTGGGACGCGGCAGCGGCGAAGGCTGAGGAGCGCGGTGAGGACGTGTCGACCGTGATCCGGCGCGCCCTGGAGCGGTACGTCCGCCGGAAGTAGCGCGGGTTATCCACAAGCACTGAGGGGCCGCTTTGACGCGGCCGGTATCCTCAGCCCGTGACCGAGCCCACCGCCGACCCTGCCGTCAGCCTCCTTGTCGAAAACGAGGCGGCGGCGCAGGACCGGGTCGCCGACAACCTCGTCACGGCGATCATGCTGCTGTGGTCGGGCTTCACCGCGTTCTACGTCGGGGACGCCGTCGCTGCCTTCGGTCAGCGGGTCGCGCAGCTCGTCGCTGCTGCCCAGCGGTCGGCGGCCACCATCACCGAGGCGCACCTGCGACAGCAGATGGCCCGGATGAACTACCGGCTGCCGGCGACACCGATCATCGACCTGCCCCCGGACCTTCGGCGCGGCGCCGAGACCGCCGACGTGTACCAGCGGCCGGTGCGCGAGGTGCGCTACCTCGTCTCGACCGAGGTCCCGCTGGCCGAGGCCGTGCGGTCGGCGACCGAGCGCCTGGAGAAGATCGTCCGCACCGATCTGCAGCTCGCGCGGGTTGTCGCCTCCCAGCAGGTGCACTACGCCGCCGATGAGCAGGTGCGCGGGTATCGGCGGGTCATCCACCCCGAGCTGGGCGCGGTCTGCGGTCTGTGCATCGCGGCGTCGGACCGGGTCTACAGCAAGCGCGAGATGCTGCCGCTGCATCCGGGCTGCGTCCTAGAGGGGACGGAAGTCGTTGCGAGTGACGTCCGGGCGCTTACGCGCCGTCGGTATGCCGGTCCGGTGGTAATCCTTTGCACGGGCTCGGGCCAGGAGCTTCGCGTCACCCCGAACCACCCGGTACTCACCGAGCAGGGCTGGGTTCGCGCTGACGGCTTGCGACAGGGCGACCGCGTGCTCCGCCACAACGGGCTCCAGCGGATAGGTCGGCGTAGCCCAGATGAACAGCAGCGTCCAGCCCGCGTTGAGGATGTTTGGCGTTCGCTCACTGTGGAGCAGGGCCTTCTTTCTCGTTCCGTGCCACTCGCCGCCGAGGATTTCCACGGCGACGTGGCCGGGGAAAGCGAAGTCGACGTTGTACTTGTCGATGGCCACCTCGCGCCGGTAGGAGACGTTTCGTTCGTTCAGCCACATCGCGAACTGAGCCTCGTGGGTGCTCATGGGGGGCGGGTTGGTCTCTCGGCTGTGAGCGCGCTTGATCTGTTCTTCATGGGTCTTGACACGTCCCCGCGCGGCTTCGTGAGCGCCCTTCAGGAGTTCAAGGCGCTGCTCCGGGCTGAGTCTTTTGTGGCGCAGGCGAGCAGCCTCACTTCGACCTCGCACCGGAATTTCAGCGCTCCAGAGACGGCGGGCGATGGTGGGGCGGGATACGCCGAAGTCGGCCGCGAGCTTCTGGATCGGCTCGCCGGCCAGGTGGAGTTCGATGATCTTGTCGAAGTCGACGTCGTCGCGTGGAGCGGGCATGTCTACAACCTCGAAACGGGGGAGGGCTGGTACGACGCCTCCAGCATAGTGGTCTCCAACTGCAAGTGCACGACGATCTCGATCATCGGCGCACGTGACCCCGGCAGTCGGCTCAACGCCGACGACCTCGCCACCATCTATGCGGCGGCTGGCGGGACGACGGAGTCGCGCGCGCTGGCCGGTACCCGGTTCACGATCAAGACCAACGGCGAGCTGGGACCGATCCTCGTGCCCGAGGGCGTCGACATGAAGGGTCCGGCGCAGGCACGGCGCCAGCTCTCCCCGCGTGCGGCCGAGATGCGCAAGGTGCAGCTCGAACGCCAGATCGCCGAGCTGAAGGCGCGTCCCCGCCTCTCGGGCTGGCACCAGGACCGGCTGGAGCAGCTCGAAGAACTCCTCGATAGGGCATGATGTAGCGCATGCCGAATGTCGTCCGTTTCGCTCTGCCGACTGCTCGCTCTCTCTACGTCTCGGGTGTGGGCCAGTTCGTCGCCGGCATCTTCGACGTGGACGCGAACGATCTCGAAGCGGTCGGCCGGGCGCGGTACCGGCTGAAGCCCTACGGTGCGGTCGAGGTCGGCACCGTGGACGCAGCCACCCCCAAGCCGTCTCTGCCGGCGGTGCCGGGTCCGCCCAATCCGGATCCATATCCGCAGTACCCGACGATGGATGAGATCGTCGCGTCGTCGGAACTAAGGGCGGCCTTTGTCGCAGCCGTCGACGAGGGCGGGGAGGCCATCCCCGGCATGGCTGGACGCATCGTCTTCAACTCCGACGGTGACCCCCTGAACATCGAACTGGTGGAGGTGGCCTGATGGCCCGCATGGCTCAGGATGTCGACCTCGCCCAACTCCGCGACTTCCAGGAGCGTTGCAATGTCGAGGGGTGGCCGTGGAACGGCGGCGCCCTGGTGGAGAACGCGACGTGGACCACCGACGGCTCGGTCTCCGCACCGGCCACCATGCCCGGCATCACCCGCGCCTGGGCGATCGACAGCATTGCGCTGTCCTGCAACAAGAACGCCCGGGTGCAGCTCGCCTGGTACACCAGCGGCTTCGACGCCGGCCGCCAGGAACTGATGCAGGTGGTGATGTCCCCGTCGACTCCGCTGGTCATCCCGGTGCGGACGATCGTGCGCCCCTCCGCCTCGCAGACGGCGGGGATCGGCGGCGCGCCTCAGGCGTCGATCCGCAACGTCTACGACGCGGACAAGACCGGCGTCAACTTTGCCATGTACGCGCAGGGCTGGTCCCTCACCGACGACCTGGACTACGCCGCCCCGAAGACGATGCTGTGGATCGGTGACTCCATCACCGCGGGCGGCACCGGCCCCACGGTGAAGTCCAACCAGTACGACTGGCGGGTGCGGAAGTACTACCGGGACAAGGGCATCCGGGTCCGCATGGTCAACATGAGCCTGTCCGGGCAGACCAGCGTGGTGCTCGAGTCCCGCCGCGCCCTCGGCGTCTACGACGGCATCCCGGCCGACCTCATCTGCTACAGCCCCGGCATCAACGACGCCTCCCAGGCCGTCTCGGCGAGCACCTACCGCGCGAACGTCGACGCCGTGATCGCCTGGAAGAAGGCGATCCACCCCAAGGCTGAGCTGATCGTGTTCGGCCCGACCCCGGCCGAGAACAACACGACCGAGACCGCCGCAGCCGCCCTCCGCGCCCAGGCCACGGCGGCGGTCACGGCCGCGGCGGACGCCAAGGTGAGCTACTGCAATCTCGGCGCCGCCTTCGACCGCACCGTGTCGAGCAACTACGCCAGCAGCGACTCGGCCGGCTCCCGGGTCCACCCGAACGACGCCGGCCACGCGGCCATCTGGGCGGTCGTCGCCCCGTTCCTCGACGCCAACGTGCCGACCATCTGAGTCAGGCGACCAGCACGCCCTGCTCGAGCAGGGCGTGCACCAGCCGGTCTGCGAGCACCTCGTGGCCGGTCGGCGAGGGGTGCGCGCCGTCCTCGATCCACAGCCTGGCGTCGTCGGGGGCCAGCCAGTCCCACGCGTCGACGAAGGGCAGGTCGTAGGTCGCGGCGGCTCTCGCGATCGCATCGCGGACGTCCGGCGTCGTCGCGCCGACCGGGGTGTCTGTCGGACCCAGGACGATGATCCGGGCGTCGGGCAGGGCCTGCCGCAGCGCACCGAGTGTCTCGGCTGCAGCCTCTTCGGCTTCCTCAGCGTCGTGGTCGTTCGTGCTGCCCTGGACGATCACCAGCCCCGGTGTGGCGGCGACGACGTCGGGGACGCGGTCGGCGTAGATCGCCTCCGACTGCTCCGCCTGCCCGGGGTTCGTGTAGCCGGTGCCGCCCTGCGCGAAGACGTCGGGCGTCCATCTGGTGGCGGCGGCGATCAGGTCGACGTACCCCTCGCCCGGGTTCGCCCCCACGCCTGCGGAGAACGAGTCACCCAGGAACGCGACGCGGGTGCCGGCGATCTCCTTGCGCCTGGCCGCCGCTGCAGCATCCTCGGCGTCCGCGGCGGCATCGAGTGCCTCCATGCGCGCGAGCTCCGACGCCGGCACCGGATCGGTGGGCTCCTGCTGCATCGAGTACGGAAGCCCGACAGCCAGCAGCACCGCCCCGACCACCATCACGATGACCGCCCAGATCGGCGGACGTGCGAGCCCCCGTGCCATGCCGCCGAAGGTACGTGACCGACTCGGTTCCGGTCACCGGAACCACCCGGGCGAGTTGCCCCAGAGGGGCCGCTTAGACGCATCGCCAGGTCTTCTCGGGCATGATGTAAGCCGTTCACCGATCGGTGGACGACGACCCGATCCGGGAGACCCACTCGTGAGCCTCGCACGCACCAAGCCGTTCCGTCACCAGCCCGGCACCGTCCTCGGCTTCCGGAAGAACGGCACGCCGATCTTCCCCATCGCCGGTGGGTCCGAGCCGCCGAACCCGCCTCCGGCCAACGACCCGCCGAAGAACGACCCGCCGAAGAGCGACCCGCCGGTTCCGGTCGAGGCCGTTGACTCCGACGGTGTCGGCCTGGGCTTCCCGAAGGACACGGCGGTCGCCGAGATGAACGCCGACCAGAAGGCGAACTACTGGCGGAACCAGTCCAAGGTGCAGCAGAAGCGTGCCGACGAGCTGGAGCGTTCGCTGAAGCCGAAGAACGACCCGCCGAAGAACGATCAGCAGCAGCAGGGCGGCGAGCAGCCGAACCGCGAGCAGATCGAGGCGCAGGTGCGTGCGGACGTCGCCAAGGACTCCGTCATGGCGCTTTTGCGCACGACCCTCTACTCTCGCGGCAAGAACGCCGACGAGATCGACGCACTGGTCAAGTACGTCAACCCCGAGAGCTTCTTGAACGCCGAGAAGAAGCCGGACACCGCAGAGGTGATCGGCTACCTCGACAGAGTCGCACCGCTCGGTAAGGGCGGAGGCGGCGGTGGTCTTCCCGGACAGGGGCGCCACGAGCAGACGCCAGCCGATCCGGCGGCGAAGGGCAAGGAAGAGGCCGAGCGCCGGGGGTTCAAGCCCGCCGACCGGTCCACGTCCAGCCTCATCCCCAAGTAACCCTCCCTTCGTCTGAGAGGACGACCATCTCGTGAGCACTCGCATCGGTGTCACCACGACCTCGTACCAGGCGCCCAAGCGCGACTGGCTGCTCGGTCTGCACGGCACCGAGGGTGGGACCAACCCGTCCGCCACCCTCGACGTCTCCCTCTTCACGGGCGGCACGCACTACCCGAACGGGTACATCCCGTCGGGCACCGTCGTCAGCCGCGTCGCGTCCGGTCTCTGGGGTCCGTACGACGGCACCAACGGCCTGGAGCACGGTCTGACCCTCGGCGACGTCTCGGTGAACACCGCCGACCTGACGTCGGACGCCGCGACGGGCGTGCTGAAGCACGGCTTCGTCGCCTACGCCAAGCTGCCCGCCGGTGGCCGGCCCGTCGTCGCCACCGCGCGTACGGCGATGCCCGGCATCGACTTCGCCGACGTCACCCCCTGACCGGATCAAGGAGACTCTGACTCATGCTGTTCTTCGATGGCCCGGTCGAGAACGACGCCCTCACCGCCTTCGTGCGCGAGGTCCCGTTCGACTCGAACCTCGGGCTCACCAACCTCTTCGGCCGCCAGGAAGTCGAGACCAACACCGTCGACTTCGCGGAGATCGTCCGGACCAACCGCACCGCGCGGTACCGGTCCTTCGACGGTCGGGTGCACGTCTCGGCCCGTGACACGGGCTCCGAGAAGCGCGTCCCGCTGCTCCCCCTCTCCACCTCGCTGAACATGGGCGAGTACGAGCGGCTGCAGCTCCAGTTCGCCCAGCTCCAGGGCGGCAACCAGGCTCGGCTGGCGCGCGCCGTCTACAACGACGCCGAGCAGCTCACCCGCGAGATCCAGAACCGCGTCGAGATGGCCTGGGGTGACGCCCTCACCGACGGCATCCTGACCATCTCCGAGGGCGGTCTGACCGGTTCCGCCGGTGTCGCCGACTTCGGCGTCCCGGCCAACCAGAAGACCACCGTCGGCACGGCGTGGGCCACCCTCGCCACGGCGCCGGTGCTCTCGGACATCCAGGCGGTGATCGACACCCGTGTCGACACCAACGGGAACTCGCGGCCCGGCTACATGCTGACCTCGAACCTGCAGATCCGGAACCTCCGCCGGAACAAGCAGGTCATCGACGCGGTCTTCGGGTCCACCGGTGGCCGCACGCAGGTCAGACTCAGCGAGCTGCGCGGCCTGCTGGCCGACGAGTTCGACATCACCCTGCTCAACGCCTACGACAGCTCGTTCGACGTGGACGGCTCCACCGTCCGCACCATCCCGAACGACAAGGTCATGTTCCTGCCGGCCGACCTGGACAACTTCGGCTACACGGCGTGGGGGGTCTCGGCGACCGCGCTGGAGCTGGTGAACTCGGCCAAGGTCGACTTCTCCTTCGAGCAGGCGCCCGGCATCGTCGGGATCATCGACAAGGGGCCGTCGGTGCCGTTCCGGCAGCAGGTCATCACCGACGCGGTGGCGCTGCCGATCATCGCCGACGCGCTGGGCCTGTCCATCCTCGACGTCGCTCCCTGATGAGTGGCACCGAGGGGTGGAGCCGAATCCTCCACCGCAAGGACGAGCGTGGGGTGATCGTCGAGTCCCAGGTGTTCGGACCTGACGACGAGATTCCCGGCGGCTTCGAAGCGGCCCAGTACCAGCCGGTCTACGAGGTCCGCGAGGACACGCAGGCGCCGGTGGACGAGGTCAACCAGAAGCCGTGGGACTCCCCGATCGCCAAGGGCACGTGGGTCGCCGAGGACAACGAGGCCGTTCAGGCGGCCATCGCTGCCGAGGTGCTCGGCGAGTCCGAGCCGGTCGACGACGGCGACGAGCTGAGCGAGGGTTCCCCTCGTCAGGCTCGTGAGGACGGCGACCTGACCGGCGCCGAGGAGGAGGTCGACGAGTCCCTGGAGGACGACGAGACCGAGCCCGAGGATGGCGGCGACGAGGTGGACGAGGGCACGCCTCGCCAGGCTCGTGAGGACGGCGACCTGACCGAGGCGGAGGAGCAGCAGGACGAGGTCGGTGACACCACGTCGGCCGATGTCCAGCCTCCGCCGCAGGGCGGTCCGGGATCCGGCAAGGATGCCTGGGCGGTCTACGCTGCCGCCAAGGGCGTCGCTGTCGACGAGAGCGCCGGCCGGGACGACATCATCGCCGCCGTGAAGAAGGCCGGACACCCGGTCGACTGACAGAAGAAGGGGACTGCCTCTCATGGCGTTCGCCGCCGTTCCAGATGTGACGAGCGCCTACGAGGGGCAGTCCCCTCCTCTGCCTTCGGAGACCCGGATCGAGACCGCGCTGGCCGTGGTCTCGGCCCGGCTCCGGCTGCTCTTGCCTGACCTCGAAGACCGGATCGGCACCGACATCGGCGGGGACCTCGCGATCCTCGCCCAGGACGTCGTCGTGCAGGCCACCATCCGCAAGCTCGCGCCCACCGGCGGACAGCAGGTCCAGTCGCAGACCCAGCAGGCCGGACCCTTCGCCACCACCCTCCGCTTCACCACCGACACCTCGGGCACCTTCCCCGACGACGACCTCGACCTCCTGCGCGGCACCGCCGTCGCTTCCTCGATCGGGCCGATCGGCACGATCAACGTCGGCCGCCCGGACTGGTACATCCCGTGAGCCACCCGGTCGCTCCCTTCGCCTTCGGCGACACCGTCGAGATCGAGCGCGGGCCGGAGGACGAGCACGGTGACCGGCAGTACGCCGTCGTCGGCACCCTCGAAGGTGTCTGGTGGGCGCCCCGCTACTCCAACGAGAACAACGACGACCGGAGCACCACCATCGTGGGACTGACGCTGTACGGGGCTTACGGCGCCGACGTGCGCGCCGACGACCGGGTGGTCCTCCCCAACCGCACCGAGCTGCCCGATGCCCGCGAGGAGCGCACCTACCGCGTCGTCGGTGACCGTGGCGACTGGCGCAACCCGATGACCGGGTGGGCTGCCGGCTCGGAGATCGCGCTGGAGCGTGTCGAGTGAGATACGTCATGGATAGAAGCGGGATCGGCGCCATGATGAAGAAGCACCCGGGGATCCACCGGGTGATGCTCTCCGCCGGGCACAAGACCCTGGCCATCGCGCAGAGCCGGGCCACGGTCAAGACCGGGTTCAACCGGAACTCCGGCCGCGTCGAGGACGCGGGTATCCAGCCCGTCATGCGCGGTGAGCCCCGCATGACCATCCGGGTGGTCTTCCACTCGCGGTACGCGATGGATCAGGAGAAGCGGACCGGGTTCCTCTCGGGTGCGCTCGGAAAGCGGAGGCGACGCCGGTGACTCTCCCCCTCGCGTACCCGGACCAGGAACTCGCCTACATGCATCTGCTCCGCCCGCTCGCGCCCACGGTGACCCACCTCCCCGCGAAGTGGAAGGCGCCGATCATCCACATCCAGCGCATCGGCGGCGGCCCCGACGAGTGGGACGTCACCGACTACGCGCTGATGCGGGTCATCTTCTACGGTGCCGACCGGGGCGCCGCGTGGGCGCTGGCCGGGCAGGGCGAGAGCCTGCTGCTCAGCATGCGGGGCCGCGCGATCAACCGACCGGACACCGAGAGCCACGGGCTGCTCATCGACTTCGTCGCCCTCGACGTCGGCGGCGTGCAGGACCCCGACCTCGACCCCGACGACCGCCGGGTCATCAAGAACTTCACCACCGGGATGAGGCGCCAGGTCGTCGGCGTCCCAGCATAAACTCGGTTAGTCTGTTGCAGTGACCACTCGCACGGGAATCTGCCAGGACTGCGGGGTTCAGACGGTCGGCGGTGCACGCGGGGCTATCCCGAGCAGATGTCCTGCTTGTCTGAAGGAGTACCGACGGCAGTACCACCAGGCACGAGGTGCCGTTCGACCTCCCCGGGAGCCGATCGTTCGTACGGTGACCTGCGGTGATTGCGTCGCGGTGTTCTTGTGGACGGGGCGAGGTCTGCCGCCCATTCGGTGTCAGGAGTGCACCAAGGCGCGCAGACTGAAGGCCAATCGGGAGCGAGGCCGTCTTCGCCGAGCTGCCAAGAAGGCGGGAACCTCTGGTCGCATAGGCGTGTGCGTGGAGTGCTTCGCAGAGTTCCAGGGGCCGGCGCGCGGAGCCGTTTCGAGTAGATGTCCGCTGTGCACCGAGGAGTGGAACAGGGTCCGGCACAAGTACACGGCAAGCAGGTCTGAAGGAGTCAGACGCAGGCACTTGCTAGCGAAGTACGGCCTGACTGCCGAAGACTGGGATACGCTCCATGCGGACCAGCAGGGTCGGTGTGCGATCTGCCGCCGTCCAGAGGAAGAGGTAGGTCGGCTTCATGTCGATCACTGCCACAACTCACAGGTCATCCGTGGTCTTCTGTGCCAGTCCTGTAACACTGCAATCGGGCACTTCCGCGACGATCCGGGGATCCTCCGGTCTGCGGCAGCCTACGTCGAGAGCCACAAAATCGAGTAAGGCTGCGATACTCGCAGAGAAGAGAAAGTCGATCGAAGGAGCTGTGCGTTGGCGTACACCGTAGGCTCCGCGTCGGTGGATATAGTTCCAGACTTCAAGAACGCCCAGCTCGCGATCACCCGGTTCTTCAACAGCAAGCCGGACACCTACAAGATCCCGGTCCACCTGGACATCCAGGAGACCGACAGCAGCCGCGTCGAGCAGCAGGCCGAGCGTGCCGGCTCACGCATCAGCGAGGCGATGTCGCGCGGTGCGGCCAAGAACGACGCCGCCGCCACCCGCATGGCCGAGCGCGCGGCCCGCGAGCGCGAGCGGGTCCTGAACTTCGCCCACGGCGAAGCCCTGCGGATGCAGGCGCAGATGGACAAGGAGGCTGCTCGCAATCGCGAGCAGACCGAGAAGGCGTCCCTCGCTGCCATCAACCAGGCGCACGCCGAGGCACTGCGGATCAACGCCCAGATGGACCGCGAGGCGGTGCGTCAGCAGACGGCCACCATGAAGGCGATCACCGAGGCCGCCGAAGGGGCGGCCCGTGAGCGTCAGCGCATCATGGACGAGGAGCGCGACTTCGCCGTCCGCTCCGCGCGCGCCACGATGGAGGTCATCGAGAAGGTCACCGCCGACCAGGAAGCCCTCCGGCTGAAGATCGAGGTCGACGAGCGCAACGCGATCATGGAGGGCCGTCGCACCGGTGGCCTGATCACGCGAGCCGTGCAGCAGGAGATCCACCAGAACGCCGGCCTGATCGCCGCCACCATCGCCGGTGTCCTCGCGCTCGGCGCCCCGGCCGCGCTGGCGGGCGCCACGGTGCTGTTCGGCGGCATCGGTGCCGTCGCCGCGTTCCAGAACGACCAGCTCCGCGCCTCCTGGGTCGGGCTCTGGAACGAGATCAAGTCCGGTGCCGTCTCCGACGCGGGCATCCTCGTCCCGACGTTCGACCGGATGGCGACGTCGATCGGTCAGTCGTTCCAGCGGCTCCGGCCGCAGATGCGGGACACCTTCACCGAACTCGCCCCGCAGATCGACACCTTCACCGCATCGCTGACCCGGATGGCCGAGAACGCCCTGCCCGGGATCTTCCGGGCTGTGCAGAACGGCATGCCGTTCATGCAGGGCTTCGGCGACTTCATGGAGCGCACCGGCACCGGCATCTCCGCCTTCTTCGACCGGATCTCCGCGCACGCACCGGCTGCCGGTCAGACGATGCGCGAGCTGGGCAGCAGTTTCGAGGCTCTGCTGCCCGCCCTCGGCGAGCTGCTCGGTGAAGGTGCCGAGCTGGCCTCGGTCACCCTGCCGGTCCTCACCGGCTCGCTCCGTGGGCTGCTGACCGTCCTCGACGCGGTCGGCGGCACCCTGCCGATGATCGGCGCCGGGTTCCTCGCCTTCCGCGCCGTTCAGGGCACCGGTCGCCTCATCACGGGCTGGAGCCAGAGCCTCCTCACCGCCGCCGAGAACGGTGGCGTGTTCGCCAACGCCATGTCCCGTTCCGGCACCGCGCTCGCCACCGTCGGCCGAGCGGCTCCGGCGGTCGGTATCGCGATGGCGCTGTACGCGGCTGCGGCGGCCGACTCCACGCAGCGCACGAACGAGTGGACGACCGCACTCAACGAGGGCGGTGCCGCTGCTCGCCGTGCCCGCGACGAGATGCGCGAGCAGGCCGCCGTCCTCAACGAGGCGCAGTCCGGTCTGTCCGGCTTCGCCATCGCGGCCAGCGGTGCCAGCTCGGCGGTCGGCATCTACGCCGACGACGTCGACAACGCCGAGCGCGCCCAGCGGGACTACCTGGCCAGCCTCACCCCGCTGGAGTCCGCACAGCGTCAGCTCGACATCGCCACCCGCAACCTGCAGGAGGTGATGGGCGACGAGAACGCCACCGCCGCTGAGCTGGCCGAGGCCAAGGCGCGGGTCGCCCGTGCCGCCGACAACCAGGCGCGCGCCGAAGACGACCTTGCCCGCGCGACCAAGGGCGTCACCGAGGCGATGGCGGAGCAGGCCAACGCTGCCCGTGCTCGGGTCGACGCAGCCTTCGGCTACCAGCAGGCGGTCCTGGACACCGCGCAGGCGCAGGCCGACTACCAGGCGGCGCTCAACGACACCGAGGCCACTGCCGGGGAGGTGGAGCAGGCCCTTCTCGACCTCAACCAGGCGTACGCCGATCAGGTCACCAGGGCGGGCGAGCTGGCGATGTCGAACCTGCCGGCGTCGATGGACGACACGCAGCGGTCGATCATCGGTGCGGCGGCCGAGCTGAAGGAACTGAACGCGCTCATGGCCTCCGGGGTCGTGCTGCCGCCGTCACTGGAGCAGTACCGCCAGCAGCTCCTCAGCATCGTCTCCGGTGCCGACGGGGCGGCGCTCGCGCAGGCTCAGCTCACAGCCGCGCTCGGGGAGGTCGGGGCATCGGTCAGCGCCATCCCGGACTCCAAGGCCGTCATCATCACCTCGCCGACCACCCCCGAGGTGCTCGCGAAGCTGCAGGAACTCGGCTTCACCGTCACCACGCTGCCGGACGGCACCGTGCGGGTGGAGCCGAAGACCCAGCAGGCGATGGACGCTCTCGGCGACCTGGCCAGCAGCCTCGCGGGGCTCGGCATTACCGTGGCCAAGCCGACGGTGTCGCTCATCGACTCGCCGTACCAAACGATCGCGGGATCGGTCCTCGGCTCCCTGTTCAACCTCGGTCGCCAGAATCCGCGCCCCACGGTCACCGGCATCGACCAGGCGTCCGGGATCATCGGCACGATCCTCGGCAACCTGGGTAACGTCGGCCGGCAGAACCCCCGTCCGACGGTCAGCGCCATCGATGCGGCTTCGGCGGTCATCGGTGCGGTCCAGCGCGGGCTGGGCGCGATCCAGAGCAAGAGCGTTACTGTCAGCGTCAACTATCGAGAGGTCAACCGCCCGGTCACCGGCGCCTTCGCCGCGACCGGCGGTGCCGTCGAGGACGTTCTGGCTCGCGCTCCCCGGTACGACGGCGGCGGTGCGACGTACGGCATTGGCGGTCCGACGGATGACCTGAACATCATCCGGGTCTCGCCTGGCGAGCACGTCTTCGACGCGCGCGACGTCGACCTGATGGGTGGACAGGCCGCCGTCTACGCCTTCCGTGAGATGCTCAACTCCGGAGCGTTCAGGACGCCCCGAGCGGACACGGGAGTGCGACAGATGGTGACGATGGGCGCTCCCCGTCTCCCTGCTCAGCCGCAGCCGTCGACCCGCGACGTCCGGATCTTCACCTCCGACAACCCGAAGGCGATCATCCGGGCGATGCGTGCTGAGCAGCAGCAGGCCGAGGCGCTGGCACCGGTGTGGCCGTGACCGCACCGCCGGTGGAACGGGAGCAGATCCCGACGATCGTCCTGGAGTCGATGGATGGCTCGGTCAGGATCCCGCTGGACAACACGATGGGCTGGATCCGGATGCCCGGTGCGACGGGGCTGAAGATGCCGCCGTACCGGCTGATCGCCAACCCGATCCCGGGAGTCGCCGGGTCCAACCTCGAAGACGTCCGCGTCGAGGAGCGGCCGGTCTTCATCCCCATCTACTGCCGGTCGGCCACCAGTCAGCAGTCCCACCTGGAGATGCTCGACCAGCTCTACTCCCTCATCGACCCCACGGTCAACTCCTTCAAGATCGTGGGAGAGACCTCGCGGGGTGCCCGCGAGCTGATCGTCACCTACGACGGCGGACTCGAAGGAGCGGACGGCGGGGACAGCGAGGGTCTCTCCTGGTGCAAGGTCGGCCTGAAGGCCGTGGCGCACGAGCCCTTCGCTCGCGCCCGCGAAGACCGTCGCCTGGAGTTCCGGGTCATCTCCAACACTGTCCCGTTCCTCGGCGCCGTCGGAGGCACCGATTCCCCCTTTCCGGCCATGCTTTCGACCACTTCGGTCATCGGCAACGGCATGGAGATCGAGATCGAGTCCGAGGTGCCGGTCTACCCCACCCTGGAACTGATCGGGACGATGTCCTCCTTCACCGGCACGCTGTCACCGATCGTGACCCTTCCCGGTGGCGCCGAGATGGTGATCGAAGGCCAGGTCTGGTCGGTAGAGGTGCCGCTGGGCGTGGCCGCTGGGTCCAGCCTGAAGCTGGTCACCGACCCTCGTGCGCGATCGATCCGGCTGGATGGTGCGCTCGCCGCCGGCCGGGTGGCGCGGGGCTCCTCGCTGCGCCCGTTCTACCCCGGCCTCAACGTGTTGGACGTGGCCGCTCCCGGCGGTAACGACGACACCCGGATCATCCTGTCCTGGCGCGACCTGTATCGGTCGCTCTGGTGAGGCGGCAGGCCGCCGACTGGGTGCTCTCACCGCGTCAGTCGGACCTCTCCCGTCTCTACGATCCGCTCTCGAAGTGGACGAAGCTGGTGCTGGTCGAACGGCACAACACGCCGAACACGTGGATGATCACCGGGCCGGTGAAGACGATGGAGGTCTTCGCCCCCGGTGGTGGCGTCATCCTCGACCGCAACGGTGAGCAGATCAGCTCCGGCAACATCTCGAACATCCGTCGCGGCGCCAGCCTGGTCGACGGCACCATCCGCGAGACCATGACGGTGTCCTTCGTCGAGGACCTCGACCCGATCGGCAAGCGGATCGTCCTCCCGACGCCGTCGCAGGCGTTGACGACCTCGGTGACCAACTTCCCGGACGCCTATGACCTGCGGACCGGGACCGTCGAGGACCTCATCCTCGGCTACATCCGATCGCACGCCGGAGACCTGGCGCAGGCTAGTCGACGTGTGGCCCGCCTGCGTGTGCCGGTCAGCCTCGGCCGGGGAGGCACCACCCAGGTGTCCGGTCGACTCGACCACCTCGGAGTGTTGCTCACCAGCCTGGCCGAGGCCGGCAACCTCCGCATCCAGGTCGTGCACACCGAAGACGTCAGCGGGAGCTGGCGCGACCTCGTCATCACCCAGGTGACCGACCTCTCCGACGACATCCGGTTCGGCACCGCGCAGAGCACGGCAGCCGGGATCATCGACGAGTACGAGTACGAGATCGGGGCGCCGACCACGACGCGTGCGATCGTCGCTGGTGGCGGCGAGCTGGCCGCCCGCGACTTCCTGCAGCTCATCGACGCTACCGCCGAGACCGACTGGAAGGTGGTTGCCGAGACACTGATCGACCAGCGGCACGTCGATCCGGCGAGCGCCAACAAGCTGGCCGAGCTGACCCGCGCCGGTGAGGAAGCCATCGAAGAAGGGGCCGGGGCGGTCAAGGTCGCCTTCCAGCCCGTGCTCGGACCGGACCTGGAGTACCGTCGAGATGTCCGCATCGGTGACATCGTCGGCTACGATCTGCCTGGGCTGGAGCCCGCCGAGGACAAGATCCGGGAGGCCACGACCACCGTGACGGTCGAAGAGGGTCAGCCGATCGAGCAGGTGTCGGTCATCGTCGGCACTCCGGACGCGGCGCTCACGGCCGAGCAGAAGAAGTCGATCCGGGCTCTGCGAGCCATCAACGTGATCCAGAGGAGCCTGTAGTGGCGCAGTCGTCGGGACCTATCGCTCAGGGGACCACCGATGAGCGGCAGTTCACCGACGTCATGTGGCGCGACCGCTTCGGTGACGAGGCCGGCGTCCTGGCCGACTACGACGGCAGCGCCTACGCGCTGACCCTGCCTTCCGATTCCGACATCGTCACGATCGGATCCACCACGCAGGCGTCCCTGGCCACCGTCGCCGGCTTCTTCCACAAGATCGCTCAGAACTCGACCGAGTCGATCACCATCCCCGCCGCCTCGGGCTCCTCGCGCACCGACATCATCGCTCTCCGGTACGACCCGACCTACACCGGCGCTCCCGGCCCGGTCAGGGTCGTCCGGATCGCCGGATCCTCCTCCAGCATCCCGGCCTACGACGCTTCGCCGCCCGGGGTCGAGGAGCTGCCGCTGTGGGCGATCACCCGCGCCGTCGACCAGAACCTCTCCCAGGCCACGGTCCAGCGGATGTTCCCCCGTCTCGCTCCGGCGATGGAGCTGTCCTCCTCGTCGCCGATGCCGACCAGCTCCCCGCTGGGCACCGTGCTCCGGTACGGCAACGTGGACTACCGGCGCGAGATGGTCGGCGGATCTCCGGGCTGGGTGATGCAGGCCGCTCCGCGCGGCATCCTGCACAACCCCATTCTGCCGAGCACCGCCGACTTCAGCGGTGGCTCCTACACGACGATCGCCACCGTCTCCGGCCTGGCCATCCCGGCCGGTCGCCGGATCCGTGCCTTCGTCCGTGGTCGGCTCTACCACCCCAACGAGTTCTCGTTCACCCTGCGGTTCGCCCGCACCATCGGCGCCAGCACCACCTTCTTCGGCGAGGAGGACTGGCGGGCCGGCGCGGGACCGCTGGACGCGAACACCCTGACGCACGCCGCCACCGACGCTCCTGGTGCGGGCACCGTGACCTACTCGCTGCAGGGCAAGGGCGCCTCCCCGGTCTACTTCGTCGGCTCGGGTAACTCCAGCACGACCACGACCCGGGAGTTCTACGTCGAGGACATCGGCCCCACCTTCTGATCGGAGATCGACATGGAGTACGTGAGGGACGTACCGCGCGAACTGGGGGACGAGGCGGTCGACCACGAGACCGCGCACGTCATCGCGCACCTGTCCGCTGTCGCTGACGCCGACGACGACCCGGAGACGAATGCCGAGGACGTCGAGATCGAGATCGTCGACCATCCGGACGATCCGTCCCTGGTGCGGATCATCGGCACGCTCGACGCTGAGCCGGACGCTCCGTACCTGAAGCCGGACTACGACCCGTGGGCTGGCGTCGACCCTGCTCTGTTCGAGGAGCAGATCGCCGCGACCCTGCGAGACGAGCTGGAGGTGAACCGTGGGTCGCACTGACGCTGTTCAGTTCACCCTGGAGTGCGCTGCCGAGTGGCGGCGCCTGGGCGCGCTGGTCACCTTCGAGGCGGGCTGGGAGACGCGCGGCAACGGCACGCGGGCCAACTACGAAGGCACGAACCAGCATCACACCGCCACCCCGTCCTCGCTGACCCGGCCGTTCCCCACCCGGTCGATGCTGATCTCTGGACGCACCGGCCTCCCCGGTCCGCTGTGCAACGAGGCGACCCCGGTCGGTCCTGGCGACCGACCGCACATCCACGTCATCGCCGCGCACCCGGCCAACCACGCCGGCGCTTCCGGCGGCAAGAGCACGTCGCCGATGCCCGTCACGACCCTCTACAACCCGCGCAGCCGAGGCAACGAGATCGACTACGCCGGGGACCGGCCGATGACGCCGGGTCAGTACCGCGCGGCCCTCATCCACGGCCGGGGCGTCGTCAACGTTCTCGGTCGGGGCGTCGAGTACATCAAGGCGCACGCCGAGACCTCGGCGACAGGGAAGTGGGATCCCGGTTACGCGCCGGGCAAGACGATCGACATGGTGGCGTTCCGTCGGGACGCCGCTACACTCAGCGCCAGCCCGGTCGAGCCTTCACCGACCGTCGCCACCCAGGAGGACACCATGCCCGTTCGCATCGAGCCCGGTGAGTCCCGTCGGTTCCCGACGTGGCCCGGCCCGTCGAAGTTCCGGCTGAACATCGTCACCGGCTCCGTCGAGGGTCAGCCGGTGTACGGCAAGCAGGTCTTCAGCCCGGACAAGGCCGTCGGTCTCTTCTACAAGATGTGGGAGGGTCCGGACGAGTGGACAAAGTTCCTCGGCCACGGGCAGAACGTCCAGGTCGAGCTGCAGCCCGGCTGTCTCTTCGCTGAGGTCGAGAACCAGGGCACCGGCCCGATCGACGTCACCTTCACCGGCGCCTGATGTCCCAGGCAGTCGCACCGAAGGCCGAGCAGCCGGCCGAGTCCGATGCCACGACGATGGCGACGTGCACGCACACCGGGTACTGGGATGCGTGCACCTGGCGGTCGTTGAAGGGCAAGCTCGGGTACTGGCAGGTCTGCACCCGGTGCGGTGCCTGGCGTTCCTGCACCCCGTGAGGACAGCATGCTGATCGCACACCCCCACGTCATCGGCTCGAAGGAGCGCCGCACCTTGGCCACGGTCACCCGGAAGTTCCGTGCGTGGGTGCCGGGACTGGTGCTGTCTTGCGCCGCGTTCCACATCCTCGCCGGCCTCATCCTGGGCTTCGCACCCGAAGCGGTCATCGTCAGCAAGGGCACTCAGCCGGTCCTTGAACTGCTGCCGCGCGAGGTGTGGGCGGTCATCTTCATCGGTGTCGGCGTGCTCGTGTACTGCCTGTTCAGCAGGATTCACAGGCTGTCGTCCATCGCGATCCGGACCGTCGTACTCTGGGTGGCCGGGGCGTGGTTCACGACCTTTCTACTGGCGGTCTTCAGGGGCGAGGGCAATGCCATCGGGCTGATCATCTGGCCCTTCTTGTACGGGCCGTGGCTGCTCGCCATGCGGAGCCTGGGAAAGCGGTGAGTAGTGTGGCTCGGGGGGATACTCGCGGCTGCGGCGCCTACACAGGATAACGGCTCTGTACTCGTCCTCATCGGGGGCATCATCATCGCGATGATGGTGCCCCTCGGTTCTGTCATCGTCGAAATCATCAAGGGCAAGAACGCGCGCACCACGGCATCGCCACCGGCGCCGCTGCCCTTTCCGAGCCCCCCGTCGGGTGAGCACAAGGACGTCACGCTCTACGAGCGGACTGCCGAGCACAACACGCGCCTGAACCACAAGGACCAGGAAGACCACGTCCGAGACCTGGCCCTGAAGGGGCACGCTGACCTGCTCGACGAGCACGGTGACACACTGAGGGAACATGATCGGGAAATCACTCGGATCAAGAAGCGCCTGGGGCTGAGCGATGCCTGACCGTCCGCACGCTCAGCGTCGAACCTTCTGGTCCGACATGTCGCCTCGACCAGAAGAGGAAGACGTCGATCTCGTCCCGGGCATGCCGTTCCACCATCACCGGCCGCCGTCGTGGCTGCGCCGCGCCATCATCGGCCTGCTCGCGCTGTCAGCGATGAACCTCGTCGGCCTGGCTGCCTCGCTGTACCAGGACATCCAGCAGCAGCAGTACATCGAGGGCCGGGGCGAGTTCCGCGACCGTGAGGCTGATCGGATGGAGGCCGAGGCGCAGGAACGTCTGCGGATCGGCATCTGTGACCTGCTCGACCAGCTCCCCGAAGGTGGTCTGCTCGACCGGCCCCGAGCGAAGTACGGGTGCGGTCCCGGCATCCCGCTGGAGGAGCTGACGCCGGGGGAGCAGGCCGAGGTCGGCAGTCGCACGCGGCCGGCGGTGCCGTCGCAGCGCGAGCCGGAGCAGGAGGCGGGGTCGGACCCTCGAACGAGCACGGTTCCCCGGCGACCGGCCACGTCGCCCTCCGCGCCCAGCAGGGAGCCGACCCCGCCGCCGTCTCAGCCTAGTGCGGCTCCGGCGCCCGCACCCGTCGAGCCCGAGCAGCCACCCCCGCTCGTCGACCTCGATCCGCTCACCGACCTGCTGTGCGACACTCGGCTCCTCTGCACCTGACTGGAGGAGTCCTCGTGGTATCGAAGTACGGCAAGTTCATCGCCGAGGTCGTGTTCGCGGCCATCACGGCGATCGTCGCGGGCATGGCCGACGACGTTCTCGACGGATCCGAGTGGATCAACGTCGTCATCGTCTCGCTCGGCGCGGTCGCCGTCCTCGGCGCCGGCAACCTGCCCACCGGCGTGTGGGCCTACACGAAGACCATCGTCGCGGCGGCCACGGCCGGTGCGGTCTTCCTCCAGTCGGCGATCACCGACGGTGTCTCGTCCTCGGAGTGGCTGCAGCTCGGTCTGGCCGTCCTGGGTGCGCTCGGCGTGGCCGCTGCCCCTGGCCCGCGCGTCGTCCAGGCGGTGCGGGGGGCCGGTCCTCAGCAGCCGGGTGTGGCCGACCACGCGGCCTGACTTCTGTCACTGACGCAAGTCGACACAGACAGAGCCCCGCCGGGTGATCGCGGTCACCGGCGGGGCTCTGTGCTGTGGGTGGTGCAGCGCGGCTACTCGGCCGCGTTGGTCCCCTCGACGGCGCCGGTGTTCTGCGCCGGCAGGTCGGGGTTCTGGCCGAGGTAGGCCACCCGGCGCTCGGCCGCGTCGAACGCCTCCTGCGCCGGGGCGACGCCCTCCTGCAGCTTGGCGAGCTTCTTCTGCGCGAGGTCGCGGGTCTTGACGGCGGCGTCGTAGTCGGCCTGCGCCTTCTCGGCGGCGGACTTGCGGGGGCGCTTCGTGGCGGTCTCGCTGGTGGCTCGCGCCATGACGGTGGTGCCTTCCTGTGTGGGTGGTTGGTGGTGCGTGGTCCCGAGGGGATTTGAACCGCCTCAACGGGTGCAGACTGAGCGCCCTTTCGGGCCGCCTGGTACAGAGCCGCGCCAGGTGAACTCTTCACAGAGGTCGGGACCGAGAGCCCGGCGGCCGGTACGGGGGAGACCGGCCGCCGGGAGCCTGCTACTCCGCGCCAGAGCCCAGCGGGGAGGTGGCGTTCACGTACTGCATGGCGACGGCCACGTCCTCGTCGGAGAAGTCACCGAGGCCCCAGGCGTACCGAGGCTCCTGCACCTTCTTGCCCTTCGAGATGGCGTCCATCCACTCCTGCCGAGCCGCCTTCAGCTTCTCGGTGGTGTCGATGCCGGCCTTCTTCTGGTCGCCGGTCGGGAACATGGTGACCCGGCCGAGGACGAACGGCTTGGCGCCCGGCTTCAGCGCGCGCTTGCCCGGGTTGACGAAGCCGACCTGCGAGAAGTACATGTCGTCGAAGACCTCGTAGGAGCCGTCGTCCTCGAAGACCACGCAGTCCGACGTCATGCGGTCCTGCAGCTCGCCGGGCTTGCCGCCGAACTGCTGCGGCTTCGGCACCTGCTCGATCTTGCTGGGCTTCAGGAGGACCAGCTTGCCCTCCAGCTCGTCGACCTTCGGGTAGGCGCCACTGCCGCCACTGCCGAACAGATCCCTGGGACTCGTCATCGTTCTGGTCTCGCTTCCTGTGTGACTTACCGGAGCCGATCGGACCCGGTCACGGTGAACACCCTACACCAACTGGGTGTCAGAAACAGTCCCCTGCGTGCACGAGAAAGCACTTCGGGCACTGCTTCGGCTCGGGGCGGCGCGACTGCGGGGCGCACGCCAGGTGGACGAGGTTGTCGGCGTCGTACATGACGTCGTCGCCGGGCTCGATCGGGTCGCCGCAGTCGTTCCCGCAGCGGCCCCGGAACTTCGCCTCGAAGACCCGTGAGGTCTTCTCGAACGGCGCGCTCACGACTCCTCCTTCTCCGTCGCGTTGAGGACGACCTGACGCTCGCTGCACTTCGGGTTCGTGCAGTAGACGTTGTTCTGCAAGTCGACGAACAGCGTCCACCGGCACGCGCTGCAGCGGTCCTCGATGGTGACGACGATCGTCTGCCCCGGCTCCGGGTACGGGTTGACGTAGCCCGCCTCCTCGGCCGTGGCCCGGATCTCGCGCCACTCGCGCTCGGTGCGCTGCTGCGAGGTCTCTCTGGCCATCAGCCGGCCGCCGAGTCCGCGAGCAGGGACGCCTTACGGGCCTTGATCGCGTCGGCCAGCTCCCGGCTGTCCTGTCGGAGCCGGACGGCCTCCATCCAGATGGGAGACAGGTCGCCGACCGCACGAGCCGTCTGCGCTCGCTCGATCAGCGTCGGCGGCCGGACGATGTCGACCACAACCTCACCCTGCCCACTGGCCTCGTCCTGCGCCTCCAGCAGAGCACCTTCGACGCCGGGCTCCTCGATCACGGCCAGCGCGGTCGCGAGGTTCTTCCGCTTCCTCGCCTCCCGGACATCGGCGCAGAGCTTGGCCAGGTCCCACCCGGCTGCGATGTCGACGGCGTACATCGTCGCCTTCACGTCGTCACCCGGCGCCGTGGCCGGGAGGTGCACCACGAGAGCGACGTCCCGGTTGACGTCGGGCATCAGCGAGTACGCCTTGGCGACCTTGTCGAAGATCCACTCGGCGTTCCCGTAGATCGCGAGCTGGATGGCGATCTCCAGCCAGCCGTAGGACAGATCCTTGCCGGTCTTCAGGTCGAGCACCGCGAGGGTGCCCTTCGTGAAGGTGTAGGTCTTGCCGCCCGGCAGCTCGACGGTGACGTCCCGGGTGAACCGGACGATCCGGTCGAAGGTGCCCGCGATGCCGTACGTGGCGCAGAGGACGACCTTCTCGATGTCGACGATCTCAAGCCCGTACTTCTCCAGCAGCGCCGTGTAGGCCGCGATGTGCGGGCGGTAGGGCGGAGGGATGTTCGGCTGCTCGCCCTTGTCGACGGCCTCGGTGAAGGAGTGCAGCGCGGTGCCGAGATTGGCCCCGACCTTCGCGCCGGCAGCGTTCTTCGCCTCCTCCATGATCCCGTTCTGCGTCTCCTTGTCATCCAGCGACGTGGAGGCGAGCCGGGCGTAGAGGTCGCCGCGCAGGGTGAGGCCGTAGCCGCCCATCCGCAGTCCCCACATCGAGAGCGCGTAGGTGTCGCTGATCGACTTGGCGAAGGTGGTGGCCCGGGTGTAGCCCTGCGCCTTGCCGGTCTGCGGGTCGGGCAGCCGGTACCGGCGCCATCTGTCGGGCTTCCCGTCAAAGGAGTAGGCGCCGTCACCGCCCTCGGGGTCCGGGCTGCCAGTGAGCGTGGACGGCTGGTCGAACGGGGTTGTCACGGGGTCTCCTTCTCGATCTTCTCGGTGGTCACGACGTGATCCCCTGCTCCAGCCGCTCGAAGACCGCACGCAAGCCACGCACGGTCATCGGCTTGTCGGTCATGCTGGGCAGCGTGATCCCGGACGCCGCGTAGAAGGTCTGCGCCAGCCGGTTGATGTCCTCGTCGCTCGGCTGCTCGACCTTGATCTTCTGCTCAAGTCGCTCGACCAGGACCGAGGTCCAGTGGTCGCGGTGGATGGTTGCGATGTCGTTGTCCTTGTCGTCGTAGACGACGAGGTGGCCGTGGGGATCGAAGTCGGTCCAGGCGCCGGTCGGGTACTTCTCGTCGACCAGCTCGCGCTCGACGCCGGTCTTGGTGGTGCGGACGGTGACCGCCATGTTGCTCTCCTCGGGTGTCGGTGGTGCGAAGCTTGCCAGGTGGGTCTGACAGAAAGTGGTACGCGGCGGGGCGCAGACCCCGTTCGGTAGGAGGCCATCCCGGGCAGACGCTGGCACATCTGGTGCAGTCCCGGGATCAGGGACCTTCGGTGCTCGTCACGAGGTGAAAGTGCGAAAGCCCTCGTCGCTCGCCGTGAACGCCCCGCCGCTGGTCTAGGTGGCTCGCAGCCCTTCCAGGTAGAGGCGGAACGTCGGCCGCTGCCGGTCCCGCCAGTAGTCTTCGGTCTCGGTGGCGTAGCCGATGGTGTGCTCCTCGGCCGCCTGCTCCTCGCTCTCGCGCCAGGCTCGGTAGCCCTGCACGACGTCGCGGTGCTCAGTCGAGCACGGGTGCTGCCGGCTTCCCTTGCTCTCGTCGATCCGGCACGGCGTCCGGCGCGGGTGCAGCGCCCTCGGCCAGCCGAGCGGATGCGCGAGACTCACGAGCGACCTCCTCTCGCTGGTCGGCGCAACGGATCATCTTGCCGAGCACCACGGCGGCGGGGATGGCAACCGCCGTCCAGATGAGGGCGATGCCCACGAACCACCACATCAGACGTCCAGTGCGTTCGTAGCCGGTGTGGTGAGAGCCTGCTGGGTGGCATGCGAAACGGCCAGCTCGACGCGGGCCGCCAGCTCGCGCTTCTTGGCCAGATCGTCCTCGGCCAACTTGATCGCCCGATTGGCCGACTCCTGCAGCTCCTCGAAGTGGGAACGGATCTCCTCGGGAGTGGCGGCAAACAGCTTGAGGTCGCTGTCGGTGCCGAACACCTTGATCTTCGGCTCGACACCGGTGTAGCTGCTAGCGAACTCCAGCGCGGTGATGGCGGTGTCTTCGCCGTTGTGCAGAACGTCCTGCACGATGCCGAGCTGGATGGAGTAGTCATTCGAGTACCCCTTCTCCAGTCGCTTGTAGACGTCACCGGTCTTCAGCGAGATGACGGTGACGATGTCGGCCGAAGCCTGGACGAGAGTGGTGGCGCGCATGGTGTGCTCCTTGGTTGTCGGTGGTGAATGAAGTTCACACTAGATGTCGAGCATGCGGGACGCAAGGGCAATCGAGATCGCGTCGGACAGCGCGCCCTTCCGCATGATCATCGCGTCCTCGGCCGACGCCGCGTGGATCTTCACGGCGAAGTCGATCTGGGCGGCCGAGGGCTTCCGGCGGCGCCACTCGCGGTCCTTCTGCGAGATCGTCGGGTCGTCCAGCTCGGCCAGGGTCTCGCCCCACGCCATCGCGTACTCCAGGGTCAGACCGGTCTCGATCCAGCCCTTCTCCCGCTGACCGCCACGCTTCGAGGTCTTGTACCCGAGCCGGAAGGTGCCGGGCTGGTCGCCCATCTCCTGCAGTGCCGGCCAGAGGAAGAAGACGCCGTAGGTGACCGGGATGAACCATGTCCCGCCCCGGGTCTGCAGCCAGACGGAGTGGCTGTTGGCGAACAGCTCGACCTGCTGCGCCGCGACCGCGCCCTTGATCTTCTCCGGGGCGTCGACCCGCTGCCGGATCTCCTCCTCGATCCGCTGTCGTGCCTCGGCGTAGGACTCGCCGTCCTGCACCTCGGTCTTCACGAGGTCGACGAGGGACTGCAGCTTGTGGCGGCCCGCGATGCCGACGACGTCGAGCACGAGCGCATCGTCCTTGCCCGGCCACGGGCGGAGCACCCGGCCGACCATCTGCGTGTAGAGCGACGCCGACTGCGTCGGGCGGGCGATAACCGCCGCCGAACACCACGGTGCGTCCCAGCCCTCGGTGTTGCCCATGACGGTCACGGATCCTCGTCGGCGCGTGATGATGTTCCGGGTCTCGGTCTTCACGCACCAGACCTTCTCCGGCGACCACGGCGCTTCCTCGCGGCTGATCGAGAACTTCGAGGTGGTGTGGTGCTGCGGCCGACGGCTGAACGACAGGCGGTAGACCTGCCGGTGCAGGGTGTCGCGAGGGGCTGTCTCCTTGCGGAGCGAACAGGTCCACCCGCGCACCGTGGCGACGGCCTGCACCATCTCCATGAACGAGAGGGTGGCGCCGTAGATGGCGAACCCCGACTCCGGGCGTCCATCAGCCGCCGCGCCGTGGTTCCCGTCGGCGTACCAGAGACCGGTCAGAAAGGCGTCGAACTGCTTGCCATTGAGCATCGACAAGGCACTCGGGCCGGACTTGTCCAGAAAGCCCTCGAACCGCTGGACTCCGCGCCGCGACTGCGGTCCGTAGCCGGTTCCACGAGCCAGGCTCCAGCGGACGTGTGGAGTCGGGTAGTGCGACTTGTCGTAGCGGCGGTAGTCGATGCCGACGCGGTCGAGAAGGTCGTCGACCCAGCGGATGATCTCGGGGTAGGCGTTCGACTGCGACATCGTGTACTCGATGCCGCCGCTCGGCCGGTTGATGGAACCGTCTCCCAGCCAGAAGCCAACCAGCGCGGCCTCATCGAGCGTCAGGTCGCTCGGATGCTCAGGCTCGGCCATGCCGGTCGTCGGCAGCTTCAGGGCACGACCCGCGAGTTCTTCGACCGGCGCCTTGTGCCACTGACCGCCGGCATAGGTGCGGTAGAGCATCCGGTGCCCTCGCGTGACGCGGATGCTGCGCTTCGGGGACTCCAGGACGTACATGTCCTCGTACTCGCCACGGTCCCGGACAACGATCTCTCGCGGCTCGATGAAGTGGACGGCGCCCTGGTTCCAGTTGGCGACCTTGTGCGCCTCGGTCATCTCGTCGTAGCGGGTCCATCCCTGGTCGGTCAGGATCTCCGTCTCCGTGTCGAGGCAGAGCACCATGACGTTGGAGAGGACCTGCACGTCGCCGTGCTCGTACCGCTTGTAGATCAGCTCGCGCTCCTCTCGGCCCATCGTGCCGGTGATCGTCTCGGTGACGATGCCGGCGGCGTTCAGTCCGGCGGCGAACTCGTGGGCGGACTGAACGGTCGGGGCGAACAGGACACCCTGCCGGTCCTTGGCGTGCTCCAGGTAGGACTGCGCGACGACCTCGGCCGCGCCGGAGGAGATCATCGCCTCGCCGAGCTGGCCTTCCTGGTAGTCGCCCCGGGAGCGGGCGATGGTGGCCAGGTCGAGCCCGTCGACCGTGACCTGCTGCCCCCGGACGTCGGTGAGGTAGCCGTGGTCGATGCCGTAGAGGATGTCCTTCTCGTAGCTGATCTTCTGCCATACATCGCCGAGGCCCTTGCCGTCGTTCCTCGTCATCGTGGCCGTCACGCCAAGGCAGGGTGTGGACTCGAAGCAGCCAAACGCTTCGAGGATCTCCATCCATGTGCGGCTCACGGAGTGGTGGGCCTCATCGCAGACCACGAAACCGATTTCACCAGCCGACATCACCGACTCACGTCGAAGAGGGTTGGCAAGAGTCTGGACACTGGCCACGATCACATCTGCGTCGATTTCGTTCAGTTCTGCTTTCACGATACCGATGGACAGTGACGGAGCCACCGAATGGATCTTCGTCTTCGCCTGCTGGGCGAGTTCCTCGCGATGAACGAGGACCAGGGACTTTAGCCCGTGTTCATGCGCCTTGGCGATGGCGTGCGCGAACACATGGGTCTTTCCCAGGCCAGTGGCGAGAACTACCGCTACCCGGACGCAGCCTTCAGCGAAATCTCGCTCAATGGCGTCGAGAGCCTCTTGCTGGTATCCGCGAGCACGTAGGACGGCGGTCATCCAGGCGCCTTTCTCCTCGGGGAAGGTCACAGCACGACCTCGGCGAGCGCCTGGGACGCGCCAGCAGTGGAACCGGTGCACGCGGCCTCGGCGACCTTCTGGGCTCGGGCACTGAGCGGGTAGCGGACGATGCCGCACGCCTTGCAGTAGTCGGGACCTCGATAGCCCTGGTCACTGCCGAAGTCGATGTCCTCGTTGGCCCGCCAGCGGTGGCAGGGCTGGGAGATGGTGTCGGTGGTCATGGCCGGAAAGTCTACACACACCATCACCACGCAACACAAGTCTTCACACGACGGCACTTGACGGTGTACGTTCGACCAGCACGCATCACCGACAGCGAGGAAGGACCAGCAGCATGACTCCCACCCGCGAGCACTCACCGTGACGAAGTACGCCGCCGGGCAGCTCGTGTTCGCCGTGGCCATCACCGTCATCGGCGCCGTCAAGGCGTACCGCATCGTCGTCGATCAGGTCGACGACGCCCTCTCCAACTTGGTGGGACTCACATGACCATCCCTCCCCAGGTCCGTCGTGAGGACCTCATCAGCCGTCGCTCGGCCGCGCACCTGCTCAACGTGCACCCGAACACCCTCGACCGGGCAGCGTCGGCCGCCGGCCTGAAGAAGCATCGGCAGCTCGGCGACAACAAGGTGTACTACCTCCGGTCCGAGATCGAGAAGATCGAGATCATCACGGAGGTGCCGTCATGAGCCACGTCATCACAGTGCGGCGATGGAACTCCGGCTTCGCGCTGCTCTGCTCCTGCTCGATCGGCTGGGGCAAGACCCTGGCCGAGTTCGAGCTGACCAGCACACCGGCGCTCGACGAGCTGAACAAGATCGCGCACGAGCACATCGAGGCCGCTGAGGCGGATCCGGGCTACCGTGTCGAGTCCGCCATCCGATCGGAGGACGAGCTGGTGGACCTGACCAACGAGCAGTACGTCCGACGGCCGAAGAACATGCCGTGCACGGTCGACCCGGTCTACGACCACGACGGAAGCTTCATCGAGACGGACCTGACCGACGGTTCCGCCTATGCCGCGCGCCTGACGGAGATCAGGGACAGGCTGGCGCCGCCTCATTACGGCCTCGGCTAGCACAGCACCACCGGGGGGAATGCAGAACGCCCCGCTCATCCGAAGAGAGCGGGGCGTTCAGCGTCCACCGACAAGAGGACCGTTCCAACATAGCAGACGGAGAACCATGTGAGCACCATCGACTTCATCTCGAACGCTGCCCAGGGGAGGGTCTGGTTGCCGGACCCCGGTCACATCGTGTGCCCCGACGGGGCCATCCTCGGTCCGGAGGGCGGCCCGGTCGTGGGATACGTCGGCAAGGGGGGTAGGCGCCTGATTTCCATCGGCGGCAAGACGATGCTCGCCGCGTGGGTCGTGTGCGAGGCATTCCACGGGCCTCGCCCCGAAGGCATGCAGGCTGCCCACGAGGACGGGAACCCCCTCAACGACACGCCGGCCAACCTGTCCTGGAAGACCCCGCGCGACAACTCGATCGACCGTTTCCGCCACGGCACCATGCGGAACAAGCTGACGGCAGAGGACGTAACCCGCATCCGTGATCGGTACGACGCGGGCGAACAGCTCCAGCCGATCGCTGACGACTACGGCGTGACCAAGCAGACGATCTGGCACATCGGCCACCGGAAGACCTGGAGGCACATCTGATGGCTGACGTCGTCATCTTTCCTGAGCACGAAGAGAAGATCCTGCTGCCTCGCGGCATCAGCGCCGGGGAAGCCGCCAAGTTCGGGGTGCGATCGGTGCGAGACACCGAGCATCTGCTGGAGTTGGCGCCCGGGTTCACCGGCAGCAAGTACGCGGCAGGCTCGGGACTCCTCTTCACCTGGAACTCCCCACTCGAAGGCCAGGTGCTCCAGTTCCGTCCGGACGAGCCGATCGCGAACAACGAGGGCGACCCCGTCAAGTACGCCTTTCCTCGCGGCTCCTCGATGGTCCTGAATCAGCTCCGGATGCTGCCCGAAGGCCCGCTGCTGGTGCAGGAGGGGACGATGCAGTCCCTGGCCGCCGCGATCTACGCGCACAGCGGGTGGTCGGTGTGCGGCATGTCCGGCTGCTGGAGCTGGCGCAAGGGCGAGACCCAGGTCGCCGTGCCCGACCTGCTCATCGTCGAGGGCCGGGACGTCGTCGTCGGGCTCGATGCCGACGCCGGCAGCAACTACAACGTCTACATGGCCGGGCTGGCGCTGCAGGACGCGCTGGAGGCCGAGGGCGCCCACTCGGTGAAGTTCCTCCGCCTCGACGGCCACGGCTCGAAGGCCGGTCTCGACGACGTCCTCGGCGCCCGGCCGATCGACAAGCGGGGCTCCTACCTGTCCCGGCTGCTGCAGCGGGCCGAGGAGAAGCCGGCCGCGCAGAAACCGCCGAAGAAGTCCGGCAACGGCGGGCGGCAGACGCGCCTCGTCGACCCCGACCGGCCGATGATCGCGATCAACGACGACCGGCGCGAGGTGATCAACCAGATCACCGACGCCCTGAAGACCCGGTGGGACGGCACCCACCTCTTCAGCTACGGCGGCATCCTCGCCCAGCGCACCGACGCCGCAGCCGTCCGGCCGGTCACCAAGGGCGTCTTCGCCGACCTCGTCGCCGACGCCGCGTTCTGCGTCTCGATCAGCGCCAAGGGCGACGCCACCCCCGCGTGGCCGGACGAACCCACCCGGGACGCCGTGCTCGCCCGCTCCGACCGGTTCGCGCTGCTGGAGAAGATCAGCCGGGTGCCGTTCGTGCGGCTCGACGGGACGATCTGCCAGACCCCGGGCTACGACGAGGCCAGCGCCACCTACCTCGCGCTCGACGAGACGGTGAGCAGCGTGCAGGTGCCCGAGCAGCCGACCGAGGAGGACGTCACCTCGGCGGTGAAGCTGCTGACCGTGGAGTGGCTGGGCGACCTGTTCGACTCGATGCCCGAGCCCGAGGACCGCGCCAACTGCCTGGCGCTGATGCTCACCCCGCTCATCCGGGGCATGGTGCCGCTGGCGCCGATGGCGGTCATCGACGGGCTGCAGCCGGGCGTGGGGAAGAACCTCATCGCCGACCTGCTGACCATCTTCGCCACCGGCGCCACCGGCGCCACGCCGCTCCCCTACTCGCGCGAGGACGACGAGAACCGCAAGGTCATCACGTCGACGTTCCGGCAGGGGGCGGAGCTGCTCATCTTCGACGAGGCGCACACGATCGAGGGCAGGCACCTGGCCCGCTCGATCACCGGCATCACGTACTCCGACCGCATCCTCGGCGTCTCGAACATGATCGAGTTCCCGAACCGGGTGACCTGGGTGGCGCTCGGCAACAACGTCGTCGTCAACGGTGACCTGGCCCGCCGGGTGTACCGCATTCGGCTGGCGCCCACGGTGTCCAACCCGCAGGACCGGGACATCTCCGGCTACCGGCACCCCGACATCAAGGGCTGGACGCTCGCCCACCGGGCCGAGCTGATCGCCGCCGCGCTCACCCTCATCCGGGCCTGGTTCACCGATGAGGAGCGGACCGAGAGCCCGGCCGGTCGTCGCTTCGGCTCGTTCGAGGCGTGGGGCGGGATGATGGGCGGCATCCTCGACCACGCCGGCGTGGAGGGCTTCCTGGGCTCGCTGGTGCAGTGGCGGAGCGAGACCGACTACGAGACGTCGTTCTGGTCGGACCACCTGCGGTGGCTGATGGGTGTCTTCGGCGAGGGCGGGGAGTTCACCGTGCCCGAGGTCGTCCGCAAGATGCGGGACGCCCGGATCGGCACCGTGGAGCACCCGCCGAAGCTGGAGGACCACACCGTCACCGGCTACAACCGGGCACTGGGGCTCGCCTACGGCCGGATGAAGAACCGGACCATGAACGGGCTGCAGCTCGTGAAGACGGCGGACTTCGCCGGTCACAGCTCCCGCTGGTGCGTCGTCGACCACCGCCCCGACCGGCCCTCGGCCGATGTCGTCGAGGTGCTGTCGGACACCGACGGTGAGCAGTCCGCTACTCCAGACCGGGTAGTTAGGGTAGATAGAAATACCGCTACGCGAGGAAAAATTAGTAGTACATATACGACACGTATAGGGACTACGATTTCTTCCAGCGCCACGGCGGTTCCGACCTACCCGCTCTACCCGAACTACCCGTCCACGGCAGGGTCGGACCCGCTCGCTCACCTCTTCGATCAGACCGTCGAGGTGCCGGCACGGCTCTGCCCCGACTGCGACCGGCCGGAGGAGATCACCCCGTCCGGATTCTGGATGGCGTGCCGAACCTGTAACCCGGAGACCTTCACACCGCGTATCTAGTTCGTGTAGGGTGTTCACAGAGTTAGTCCACCGACATCGCCAGAGAGGCACACCTATGATCGTCACCGTCGGCATCGAGTTGTCGACCCCGACCGAGGACGTCGAGGTCTGGGACCCCCGGATCCTTGCCGCCGCCCGCGAGGTGCTCCTGTCGCGCACCCAGGTGCAGGACGTCGACTTCACCCCTCAGCCGGAGGAGTCGTACCAACCGCGCTTCGTCGTCACGCTGGAGGACGACTTCCCCGGTGCTGCTTCGTGGGCGACGACCACCCTCCTGCGCGGTCTCACTCGCCTGGCCACCGTTCGGCTCATCTTCGCCGAAGACGGCGGGCACACGGCGCGTCTCGTCGAGCTGCAGTTCGAGGTGACCCCGTGAACGACACCGCGACGTGGTTCGTCACCTTCGGCATCGGCGGTCCGAACGCCGGTCAGTACTCCGAGGTCAAGGTCAGCGCCGACCAGTCCGAGCACGACCAGGAGATCGAGGCCCGCACCAAGGTCGTCGTCGCCTACGGCACGGCCTGGGCGTTCCTATACCGGCCGGAGTCCTTCGACCGGTCCATCGCCCGATACGGCATGACGATGCGAGAGGTGCTCCGATGAGCCTGCCCGACCCCAACGACGACCAGATCTTCACCGTCGTCTACGACGGCGAGAAGGGCCGAGTGATCGTCAAGGACTTCATGGACGCGGGCATCTCCTCGGCGATCGAGGTCCGCAAGAGCCTCGTCGACCAGGCGGTTCGGCAGGCCGCGATCATCGAGCTGGAGCGGCTCGGCTACACCGTCCTCTCGCCCGAAGTGGAGGAAGCGTGACCAAGAGGACTGCCGCCGAGCAGTTGAAGAAGCCCCGCCGGATCCAGCCCGGCGACCACGATGTCGCCTCCCGGGCCGCTTATCACGCCCGTGTGCCGATCTGCGGTCGGCACCACCCGGAGAACCCGAAGCACGCGTGCACCCGGGCTGCCGGCCACCACGAGGGCACGCACCCCACCTCCGGCTCCGACCACGTCGCGACCGGCATCGGTTACGTCGCGCTCGCCGTCTGGCTGTAGCCATGACCCTCATGTACGTGCTCTCCCTCGCGCTTCCCGTGGCAGGCGGCTTCGTCGTCGGCCGCTGGTACGAGCGCGCCCACCGACGGAGGAACCGATGACCAGCACCATCGAGAAGGACGCCATCCTCAGCGAGGACGGCGCTTACCGGTACATGCTCACTCGCACCTGGAACTCCATTCGTCCCGCTGATGTCTGGGTGATGCTCAACCCGTCGATCGCCGACGCGACGATCGACGACCCGACGATCCGTCGGTGCATCGGCTTCTCGAAGGGCTGGGGAGCGGGCGGCATCACCGTCGTCAACCTCTTCGCTCTGCGGGCCACCAACCCGAAGGAGCTGCTGAAGGCGACCGATCCGATCGGCCCGGAGAATGATCGCTATCTCCGTCAGGCGTTCGACGCTGCCCGGATCGCAGGCGGCCGAGTTGTGGCTGGCTGGGGCGCACACGGCATGGCCGAGCGCCGCGCTCAGCAGGTCCGTGCTCTCACGTCGGGAATGATCGAGTGCGTCGGAGTCACTGGTTCCGGCGCGCCGAAGCACCCGCTCTATGTCAAGGGCGACACACAGCCGATCCGGTGGTGGGGGCAGTGACTACGTTCACCGCGACGCTGGGCGGCCAGCCGGTCACCATCCACCACGGCGGCTCGACCTTCGGCGCCCTGACGCTGCCGATCCTGCTCGGGCTCGACGTCGAGTCGACCTACATGACGGACCGGGGCCAGTTCGATCCCGATTTCATGGTGCGGCTCGCGCAGTTCGGCACCGAAGACGAGGCGTGGGTCCTCGACCTGCAGGACGTGGCTCAGCGCGAGGCGGCCGAGTACATGCTGAGCGAGCCGCAGGTCACCTTCGCCTCGCACACGCCGATGGACGTGCTCGCCGTCTGGCGGGGACTCGGGATCGACATCACGCACCGCAACGTCGACACCCGGATGCTCGCCATCCAGGCCGACCCGGACAAGGACGACGACCGGGACCTGAAGACGCTGGCCACCAAGTACGGCATGCCCGAGCTGGAGCAGGCCGATGCCGAGCTGCACGCGTGGATGGTCGACCGGTGGGTGGCCGGTGGCGGTCGGAAGAACGCCAAGCGGTCCGACATCGAGGAAGCGGGCTGGAACGCGCTCGCCACCATGCCCGCCGAGGAGTGGCCGGAGGTCTTCGTCCGGTATGCCGGGCTCGACGCCATCGCCGTCCGTCGGCTGGCGCCGCTGCTCACCGCCGCGACGCAGAACCCGCCGGAGGTCATCCGCATCGACCAGTGGTGCTCGGTCCGCGCCAACCGGCAGCAGATCGCCGGCAAGCGGATCGACGTCGATGCGCTGAAGGCCCTGCACGACGAGGCAACGTCTGTGACTGGCGAGGCCAAGAGCAAGGCCGAGGAGTTGACCGGCGGCGTCAACATCAACGGGCCGAAGATCCTCGACTGGCTCGCCGGGCAGGGCGTCAACTGGGACACCTGGGAGGGCGCCCGGACGCCGAAGGGCATGCCGTCGCTGGCCGGGGACAACCTGAAGCTGCTCGCCGACATGGCGATGCTGGAGCCGGTGTTCTACGAGGTCGTCGGCCTGATGCAGCAGCAGAAGGGTCACCTCGACCTGCTCCGCAAGACCGACGACATCACCCGGCGCCTCGTGCTGCACGACGACGGCATCCACCGGATTCACCCGCAGCTCAACCCGATCGGCGCGAGCACGACGGCGCGCATGTCCTCCTCCGGCCCCAACGTGCAGAACTTCAGCAAGCGAGACCCCCGGATGCGCGGGCTGTTCCTCCCCGAGCCGGGTCACACCTTCGTCACGTGCGACTTCGCGCAGATCGAGCTGCGCGTGGTGGCTGCCCTCGCTCGCGAGGACAAGATGATCGAGACGATCCTGGCCGGCGGCGACCTGCACCAGCTCACGGTCGACGAGCTGGCCGAGGCCGGGGTCACCATCACCCGTGACCAGGCGAAGATCGTCAACTTCCTCATCGTCTACGGCGGCGGCGCCTCGGCGCTGTGGCAGCAGACCGGCATCCCGCTCGACGAGGCGCAGAACATCATCCGTGCCTGGCGAGACCGGTACCCCTCGATCAGCGCGCTCTCGATGTACCTCGGCATGGAGCGCGAGGCAATCCGCACCATCTCGAACCGTCGGCTCCCGGTCACCCGGGTGAAGGGACGTGGCGCCAATGCCGGAGACATCCGGTCCTACGCCAACATCAACTACGCCGTCCAGTCCGCCGCCCGTGAGGTGCTGGTCGACGCCTGGATCCGTCTCGAAGACGGCCACAATCGACCCGGGGTCGTATGGCTGCCGGTACATGACGAACTCGTCCTGCAGGTGCCCGATGCGGAGGTCGAGGCTGTGATCGCCGACGTCGAGGACTCGATGCGGATGCACTTCCGGGGAGTGCCCGTCGAGGCCGACGCCATCGTCCTGCGCGACGAGGACGGTGTCTCCCGGTGGATGACCGGCAAGCTCGCCGAGAAGATCGCGAAGGAGGCGGCGGCGTGAGCGACCTGAATCGTCTCCACAACCACATGACCCGGGACATCAAGCCGCCCGGTCAGTGCTCAGCGTGCGACGAGTACCGCCAGCGACTCCACGGGCGGTTGACCGAGATCGAGGTCGCCGACGATCGCGAGACCCTTCAGCGAGCGATCGAGCTGCTGGAGTCAGCGACCTCGAACTCGTTGCTCGCACCGCTCCGGCAGAGCTGGGGCATCGAGCGGGACCGGACCGTCGCCCGGTTGAGGGAGATGGCCCGGTGACCGCCCGCTGGCGGGACATCCTGATCGGTGTCGCACTGGTCGCGTTCATCCTCGTCTGCTGGACGTACGGCGGGTGGACGCCGTGAACTCGCGAGCCCTCTACCGGGGGGTGACGGCTTCTACACGTGGTGGTGGATGCGTCTCGATCCGTCGGCGAAGGGACCCGGCGTGACAACCGCCGTAGTCTGGTCGCCGTGAACGGACAACACCGCTCGCCGGAGCCGGTTCCCCCTCGATGGCCGCTGAGCCACATCCTCATCGCTGGCAGCGCTGGGATGCTCATCGTCGCGGCACCACTCACCGACGCGCTGCAGGACTGGGCGCCGAAGGTGGCCGCGTCCGAGGTGAGTGATCCCGGCGCCTCGGAACCGACCCCCACTCGCCGTGCACCGTCGATCGCCGAGGCCGAGGACCACTTCCCGAAGGCGATCCTGCCCACCCTGGCACCGTTCCCGGTGCCGCACTACGACCCGGAGGTCCTCGACGCTCCAACCGAACCGGTCTCCCGCTTGGAGCGTCGCACCCCCGCCACAAGTTCCGTTGGCTTGCCAGCGGTGACGGAGGCTCCAGCGGTCGACGAAGCCGTACCTCCGACCGAGCCGACCGCCGAGGGGCCGCTGACCGAGCCCGCAGCACCGACCACCGACGCTCCCCCGTCGACCGAGACCCCGGCACCCACCGAGACGCCGGAGCCGACCGAGACGGAGGAACCTGACGTGATCGAGGAGATCATCGACGTCGCCATCGAGGAACCGGGCACCGAGCCATGATCCTGGGGATCGAGGCGCCGGACACCGGCCTGAGCAACACCGAGTCGCTCGCGCTGGTCGCCTGCTTCGTACTCACTGTCGCCGCCCTCTTCGTGGGCTTCTTCGTCGGTGGGCAGTACGCCACGATGAAGGATCGGCTCGACTCGATCGAGGACCGGCTGACTCCGTCGTTCGCCGACGAGCATCACGAGGAGGGGGTCGAGCAGTACCCCGAGGTCTCTCTGGTCTCGCGGCGCATCGACCACGGGCCGACACCTCGTCCCAGCCCGGTGCCCCGGAATCAGCCAGCCGAGGAGGAGACCGACGAGTTCCCGGCGGTGCCGGCGACCGAGCCCAACGGGATGCCGCTGGCGGTCGAGAACGACAAGCTGAAGAACGAGCGCCAGCCGCCGGCCTACACCGGCACCGAATACCGCACCTTCACCCGTGCCGACGGATCCGAGGCGCGCTTCGAGATCAGGAAGCCCGAGTGACCTCTTCCCTGCACCGTGTCCTCGACCACCACCCGTCCGAAGACCACGACCCTCGATCGGTGGAGAACTTCCACGTCGCCCGGTTCGTCTCCGACGTGCCGACAAAGGGCTCGTACCTGCTCTCGCGAGGCGAGGCCGGCGTGCCGGTCAACCGGAAGCTGGTCGCGGCGTGAGCGTGCACGACTGCCAGTTCCCCGAGGTGCTGATCGAAGAGGCCGATGAGGATGAGCACCTTCGCGTTGGCATGAAGGTGCTCACCCCGTGCCCGGAGTGTGGGGAGACCCCGCTCGATCATCTGGAGTTCATCGAGCGCCATCGGCAAGAGACGCAGGATGCACTTCTCGCGTACGAGCCCTACCGGTGGCTCTATCACTGGGCACCGAGCACGCGTAGAGGTCAAATCAATCGGTATGGTCTTCGGCCCGGGATGCGGCCGACGACGTCGAGCGAGATGGGCGCACCGTGTGTGTGTTTCGCAGACTCGCCGTCGTGGGCTTGGTCCCTGACGCTTGACGGACGGGGGCACGCGGGGGAGTGGGATCTCTGGCAGACCTCGCTCGATCGGCTCACGGAACCGATCGTGCTCGCGACTCCGGATCGTCCGTCCGGCTTGTACGAGGTCCGGACTGAGTACCGGGTCTACAAGCGCGACCTCTGGCTCGTGGGAAGCAGGACGAAGTGACCACCGCGAGACCGCAGAAATGGACCTATCCGAAGCAGAAGCCGACGCCGGGCAAGGTCTGCGTCGACTGCTTGGCCGAGGGCATCACCACCCGGCGACCAGCGCCGCACCGGGGGCCGCGCTGCACCACGCACCACAACAAGAAGAAACGGGACACCCGGCTGGCGGCCAAGGGGCGGCACGTCGAGAAGACCTACGGTCTGACGCCCGAGCAGTACGACGAGCTGTACATGTTCCAGGGCGGGAAGTGCGCGCTCTGTCGGGTGGCCACCGGCGCCGGGAAGAAGCGCTTGGCCGTCGACCACGATCACCAGCAGGCGATGCTCGACGGCCATCACCCGGACAAGGGCTGCCCGAACTGCGTCCGTGGGCTGGTCTGCGGTCCGTGCAACGACGTGCTGGCCCACGCCCGCTCGATGCCCGCGTACTTCGGCCGGGGCGCCGCCTACCTACAGCGGTGGCCCTTCCGGAGGATGGCTGCTGGCGGAACGTGGCCGCCACCGAACGTGATCGAGTAGGGTGTTCACGTGGAACTGGCCGGGGTCTTCGAGATCAGCAAGGACCTCGGGGTCGCACGCAGCACCGTCTCCATGTGGGACGTTCGCCGGGCCGAGGGCAACGAGTTCCCCGAGCCGGTAGCGACCCTGGAGTGCGGCCGGATCTACGACCTGGACGCAATCCGGGTCTGGTACGCCGGCCGCCCGAAGAGGAAGAAGCCGTCGACATGAGTCACTACCAGAGCTGGACGACCGACCACGGTGACACCGTCGAGGTGTACCTGGATGGTGACGGCGACTACCGGTGGCGAGTCCGTGCCGCCGGGAACAACGAGATCGTCGGCAGCGGTGAGGGTCACCCGAACCCCGAAGATGCGGTCGCTGCGGCGGAGAGGCACCATCCCCCGGTAGCCTCCGAAGGGTGACCCTGGCACGACTGCGTGTTGCCCCGCCTGACGGCGAGACCATGTTCGCCCCGTGCTCGTTCCGCGAGATCGAGGTGCTCGGCAACTTCCTGAAGGACGGCGCCGACAACGAGACCGTGGCCCGCCGGATGAAGCCCGAGCTGTCGGTGGAGACCGTCCGCACGCACATGCGGCGCATCTACGCCAAGACCGCCCAGGCGACCCGGGCCGGGCTCGCGCTCGCCGTCCTGCGGGGTGAGGTCACCATCGTCGACCCCAACGGCCGGGCGGTCCGGTTCTGACATGAGCCTGCTCGGGGACATCCTCGCCGACTCTGCCGGGCTCACCCCGCAGCGCGGGGAGCGGGGCATGGTCGAGGGCCGTCGCACCTCCACCCCGCTGAGCCGCCGGGCGCCGGCCGACCTCGACGTCCTCGTCCTCACCGATCCGCGCACCGGCGTGCTCGCGGTGCTGTCCTACTGGGCGGGCCGGATCCGCTGGGGCAAGGGCATCCCCGCCAGCACCGGCCGCTCGATCACCACGGAGAGCGCGTTCATTACCCGGCACTGGGACTGGGCGATGCGGCAGCCGTGGGCCGGGGACATGCTCGTCGAGCTGGAGACGCTGGCCAGCAAGCTGCACGAGCACCGGTACGGCGTCGCCGTGCGGCCCTGCCCGGTCTGCGGGGAGCCGGTGCGCCTGGACCGTTTCGTCACAGAGCATCGAGAGTGCCTGGACACGCGCCTCTGAGTGCGTATGCTGTTCACATGACCACCGGCACCGAGCACATCACGCGCTTCTCGGACGGCGACATCGTCAGGATGTCCCGACCCTTGACTGACGACGAGAGCTGGGTCGTGCTGCCGCATCGCAGCTATCCGGACACGAAGATCACCATCGAGCAGTTTTTCGAGGCTGGTGATCCCGAACAGAACGAGATCCCCGTCGACTTCTACGAGGCGGTCGACGAGCACGGCTGCAGCGTCGTCGTCCCGGCCGACGCCGTCGAACTGGTGATGACCGCCTCGCAGGCCGAGACTCGTCGGATGCCGGATCCCGGCACCATCGCCAAGGCCGTCCAGTCCGCGATCACCAGCATGTACGACGACGGCATCGACATCGACGAGACCATCGTGCTGGGCAACGAGGTCGAGGCGTACGGCCGGACCTCGGACGGGCTCACCTTCGGCTTCCGGGTCACCGTCTCGAAGCCCTGGCGGACCGACGCATGACCACCGACACCGAGCACGCCACCCGGGTCTTCGGACTCACTCACGGCGCCGACCTGAAGCACGTCATTCAGGAGTTCGCCGACGCTCGTGCCGAGGAGCACGCCCGCGTGCTCGACGAGCTGAAGGACGACCTCGCGCTCGCCGGCATCATGCGGCGGCTGCTCGGTCCCGAGGTGAATCACTACATCGGCTACGCCGCCCGAGGAGAACGGTGGGCCGGGCCGCCGTGGCTCACCATCGACGTGCGACAGTTCGAGCTGTCCGACGAGGAGTTCGCGGCGGTCGAGAAGGCAGGCATGCCGTGATCGACATCCAGGCCATCGCGGTCAAGGCTGCCGGCTGCGAGTTCGTGCCCTGGTTCAGCAGCATGACCGAAGACCTGGAGAGCGACGGGTTCTGCGGAACGCACGACGAGGACGGCAACCCGCCCTGGGACCGGTGCCGGTGGACCGAGGTCCTGCCGATGCTGAAGATGCTGCGGGCCGACGTGCTCGACGACGTCTCGGACGAGATCAAGCGCCTCGGCTCCTGGGAGTTCGGCGGCCTGCACTACATCCAGAACTCAGCCGTCTACGGCGCGATCAACGAGGTGCGCCAGCGATGAGCATCTTCTTCGACCCGCAGCACGAGTTCGTTCCCGAGGACCGACGGCTGTACCTCGGTGCCATCGAGCTGGCTGAGGCGCTGCAGATGTGGCGCCGCGAGTCCTGCGAGGAGTTCACCGGCGGCCGGCACCCGTTCGAGCTGTCCGTCGAGGAAGGTCGGGCCAGTGTGAAGTGCCCGGTCTGCCATCACGATCCGCTGGAACAAGGCGACCTCTGGGAGTACCTCTACTTCGGGCCGATCCCGGTCGAGGTCTCGATCAACACCATCGTGCACCCGGCCGGTCCGTGGGGCGGCCCGGAGTACGACGTCGAGGTGGAGGTGACAGCACAATGAGCACAGAAGCCCAGAGGGGCCAGCACGACGCACTGCCCACCCAACCCGCTGAAGGAGACCTGATGACCACCGCCCTCGACCTGACCACCCTGCACCTCGACAATGGCTCGCACGCCGACCCGGGCGCGGGCCTGTGCCTGATGGAGGCCGTCGCCTACATGGCCGGTGAGCCGCACACCGACGCCCCCTCCTGCGTGTCCCGGGTGCTGGGCATTTACGGGCGGAACCTCAACGACTGCCTGCCCGATGTCCGGCGGCAGGAGCTGAAGCGGTTCGTGCCGCTGCTCCCCGGCACCGAAGGCGATGGCCTCGACGAGACGCGCGGTTTCCTGGCGCTGGACTGGTTGATCCGCACGTACACGCCGGCGTTTCTCGATCTTCGGCCGGAGCTGGCCGGGGTTGCGGCGGAGTTGCGTGGCCTGCGGCGGATCGTGGACCAGGCGGCGGCTGAGGCTGCCGGGCCGGTGGTTCGCTCGGCGCGGGACAAGAGCTACGCCGCCTGGGCGGCCGCCTGGGCCGCCGCCCGGGACGCCGCCGGGGCCGCCGCCGGGGCCGCCGCCGGGGCCGCCGCCGGGGACGCCGCCTG
>Ga0181355_1000021_pt1 | contig 49966 bp, 52 predicted proteins | sample Fa13VDMM15DN_FD_130099 | JGI IMG/M metagenome (GOLD analysis project Ga0181355, IMG submission 130099) | Freshwater viral communities from Lake Michigan, USA - Fa13.VD.MM15.D.N | ecosystem: Environmental > Aquatic > Freshwater > Lake | place: USA: Michigan | collected 2013-09-23 | reverse complement strand
TCAAGGAAATGCTGGACGAGATGGGTGTCAAGTGGTCGGGCACGACCATGCGCGGCACGACCACTTGGCTCCGCCGCATCAAGGCCGACGCCGACACGGAGCACCGTGCGATGTGCTACTCTTACTTGGAGAAGGGGTACATCGACGCGCTGGAGAAGCTCGCCAAGAAGCACAAGCTCACGATGAAGGAGATGCTCGACGGCAACACCGACGCGCAGGACGAGCTCAACGAGCTCCTGCCCCCTCCTTCCTCCGAAGACCAGATGCGTTACCACCCGGACGCCATCAAGTGGTTCTTCACCCACTATGAGTCGGAGACCGAGAAGTACGTCGGCTTCGCCCCGGGCAAGAAGCTGTCCCCCCGTGACCGGGCCGGCGCCATCGAAGAGTTCAACACGGGACGTACCCACGTCTTCATCCTCAAGTGCAGCGAGGGTCGTGGTATCTCGTTGGCCCGCAACGAGGCGGTCGCCGACGGCATCGGGACCTACCCCAACATCATCTTCCTCGCCCCGCCCTGGTCCCTGGGTACGTTCCAGCAAGCGAAGGACCGGTGCGTCACCGTTGACCCTCGCACTGGCAAGTGTCCCTGCACGATGATCTACGCCCTCGGTATCAAGGGCAGCATCGAGGACCTCGTTTACGGGGCGTTGCGGGAGAAGCAGGACGTGCAGCAGAAGCTCCTCCAGGACGCCGAGCGCAAGGGCTACTCCAACTTCATCTCCTCCCTCGTAGAAGGGATGAAGGCAGACGACGGCGCGGCCAACAGCGACGACTACTTCGACACCGAAGAGATGATGGCCCGCATCGCTTGTGGCCTGCCGCCCTACTCCAAGCTTTCCGAGTCTCTGATCGTCAACAAGCTCACGGACAAGCTCATCGGGAAGTTCGGCATCAAGAACAAGAAGGACATGAGCAACTGGCTCGGTGAGCCGGACCTGGAGACGTGGGCCAAGCTGGCCTATGACGAGAAGGGCGCGCTCATCCTCCACACCGAACACGACATGCTCTACAAGAACACGGTGCGCTCTGCGTATGCCTTGCTCATGAGCAAGGTCAAGAAGGAGACGGCGTGAACACCTCGTACTCGTTCCCGAGTGACGTCTCCAACGTGCGCCTCGCCTTCCGCGTGGCGCAGATGGAAGTACTCGCCGACCGCCATCCGGTCCTGGTCCGACGTCCACGTCAGTGGGCCAACGCCCTCATGATGCTGGCCCCTTCCGACCGCACCGTGCTAACCTTCCGTCTACTGGATGGGTGTCCCAACTCGACCTGGATCGACCGCGGGGTAGACGCTGCCATCGCGAAGCTCCAGTCCTTGACGTACTTCACGATGGTAGAGTACTCGGGTATGGTCATCCGTAACCTGTACTACCTGCACTCGGCTAAGTCCTCCGGGCGTGGGGACTTCATGAGCGAGGAAGAACTGGAGCACTACTACCGGGTGCTGACCTTCCTCGCGTTCCTCGACGTCACCTGGTCCTACCTCACCACTCATCAAGACCCCAGCTACGGCCCGGCCGTCCACTTCGGGGACTCGCTATGAACGACAAGCAACTCGCCTTCCTCCGCGGCGGCAAGACCAAGCGCACTCTGCTCACGCTCTCCGAGCGCAAGGCCCTCCACGACGTCGGCATGGACGAGGTCCATCAGACCGAGCTCAGCTTGTGGCGTGAGTGCCATGCCCTGCTCGGGCACGCCCTCACCACGTCCCAGCGTCGGTTCGAGGCTCGCATGTTCCTCGGGTCGGTCATGCATTCTGCGGTCGAGGACCGCGAGAAGCTCCGCACCGAGGGTTGGGACCCGGAGTTCTGGCTCCACCACATGCGGATCGTCAAGCTGCGTGACGCCGAGCGAGCCGGCGTGTCACCCAAGGACCTCTACTACCACAACGGCGACCGTGTCGTGGACAAGAAGCAGATCCAACAGTGGGCCATCGAGTTCACCCTCACCGACAAGCTCGGTGACGTTTCGCTCCACCACCTGCTGTCCCGCACGCTGGACTACATGGAGCAGAAGGGCTACGTCGTGGTGGCGAACGAGCTCAACCTCTCCCACGTAGATGGTGATGACGCGTACCGTGTACGTTTCGACGGCACCCTGGACTTCAAGGTCGTGGACACTGAGGGACGCCTCGGCATTCTCGACCTCAAGAACTACGGCATCCTCAACGTGTACCTCAAGGGTGACAACCCTTCCAAGGTGACGCTCTCGCCCAACGAGATCCTGTTCAACACTCAGCTTCGCCACTACCAGTGGTTGAACTACCTCAAGTACCCGCGCGAGCGGGTTGCCTTCTACGGGATTGTGGTCCCGACCAACCTCGTGCCGTACAAGAAGTCCGGAGCGTGGGGTGAGGCCGGTACTCCCAAGGGGTCGCCGCTGTTCATCGGCGACGCGATGAGCCACGCGTTCGTCATGGACTACCAGTCTCAGGTCCTGACATGGCTGCGCCAGATCGGACAGCGCAACTTCACCAAGCTCATGCCTACCACGTTCGGCAAGCCCTCGTGCCCGACGTGCCGCCACTTTGACGTGTGCCTCAAGGACACGTCTGCTACCAGCGTCGCCGATATGGTGTCGGGACCTGCCTTCGACTATCTCCGGAGTTGACAACTATGGACCTCAAGCAGTACGACATCATCAAGCACGCTACGACCGTAAAGGTCGTGGCCTCCGGTGGTGAAGTTCATTACCTCGGCGATGGCTACTGGATGATCATCCGCCGGTACGCCCTGTGAAGCTCAACATCTACCTTCTCGACCACCGGTTCGAGCGCACGAGCATCATGTTCGCTGCTCTTTCCGACGCCTTCGACTGGCTCAACGAGAACCCCAATGGGATCTTCGGTATCGAAGTTACTCGTCAAGGTCTGATCGAAGATACACATTCCGAGTTCCACGTACACACCATTCGTCCCGAACACGCCCGCGCCCTCGCCTTCCTGGAGAAGAAGTAAATGTCCAACCTCCCCACCGTCATCCCCGCCTCGTCCTCCGACGTCATCGCTTACCTCGCCATGCTCGGTGGGCAGGCCGAGGCCGGCGCCGAGGACCGCTTCAAGTCCTCGGTCGATGAGCGCAAGCTCATCACCACCCTGACCATGAACAAGGAGACCGGTCTCTTCGACATCAAGATCGGCGGCGAGCTCGTCCGCTCGGTCAAGAGCGTGTACGCTACCGCCGTGGACATCTACGGCACGCGTGCGCTCTGGCCGCCCGAGGCGGACAAGAAGGCCGGGACGTGGGGCAAGTTCCCCGTGTGCTCGGTCGGCTTCACCGACCCCAACAAGCTGCTCGCCGAGCAGGTCAGCGGCAACTGGCTCATCAACGAGCACTACCGGCAGCCGTACCTCCTCCCGGTCACGCCCGAGCTCAAGGAGAACGTGTACTTCTCCTGCGGTCGCTGCCCGTACAACCAGTTCGAGTCGAGCGACGCGTGGGAGGGCAAGCCGGAGGGCGGCTCGAAGCGCAAGGCGTGCCAGGAGGGGCGCACCCTGTTCCTCATGATCATGGTCAAGGGCATGGCGCTTCCCGGCGAGCGCAGCGAGGAGCTCTACTTCTTCGCCAACGACCAGACCATCGACCCGTTCGCCACGCTCACCGTGTCCTACGGCTCCAACCGCAAGCCGCTGGAGACGATGGCGATCATGGCCGCGGCCCGCCGCGTGCCGGTCACCGCCTCCGTGTTCAAGCTCTCCATCGACGTGGTCGAGCCGCCGATCGGATTCAAGTACGCCCAACTCGATCCCGAGTTTGCCGGCGTGGTGGACCCCCTCACCTACGCCAACGTGATCAAGCAGATGGTCGAGCCGGTGACCAAGTTCGCGGTCAAGTACTCCGGTGCGGTGGTGCCGGACGAAGATCTCTCGGTCCCGGTGACCGGAGACCCCTCCAAGACCGCCGCCGACGGAACGCCCATCCCCTTCTGAGGTGACCATGTCCTTCATCCTTCTTCTTCTCGGTGCCGATGGTGGCTGTGCGGACGGTGAGACGGAAGTCAAACCGGAGCGTGAGCTCAACGATCACTACACGATCTACCCCAACGGGTCCTGGGAGTCCGGGGTGTGGGATGCCAACACCGACTGCTCGGTTGTGATCACGTCGGGCCTGCGCGACTACACGAACTGCTGCCCGGAGGGCACGGTGCCCATCGCATGGGAGACGTTGAGCCAGATCATCTGCCGGTAGCTTTGAGGCTGGTTGCGGTGTGACTATCTTGGGGCGGCCCTGAAACTATGGGTCTGTTGTCTGTTGGCCCCGGGGAAAGCGCTCGACATAAAGCCGAACCCTTCCCCGTCACCGCAAGGTGGCGGGGTTGTGGTCGTAGTGGAGTACTCATGATCGAAGACTTTAGTGTCCAGACCGGCGCCATCGTGCGCGTCTACGACGGGACGGGCAAGCTCAAGACGGCTCACTTTGCCAGGCCCTATCTCGACCACCATGGGCATCCAGACGTGGTCGTCCACCAGGGACCAGCCCAGGTAGACGAATGCATCCGTCTCAACAACCTCTGGAACGATCGCAAGAAGAGGAAGTAATGCCCCACCCCACTATGCCACGTGAGCAGCTTCGCAACATGATCATGTCCTGCCGCAAGTGCGGTCAGGACAAGGACTGCCAAGCGGTCTACCCCTCCCCCCGCTACGGCGCCGGGAGCGTCGCCCCCGACCTCATGATCGTGGCGCAGAACCCTCCGCAGGACAAGGTACGCTGCCTCCACGGGGCGTACATGCTCCACTACAACGGCCCGGACTGGGACCACCTCAAGACCAACCACGAGCGGTACGTGCTGGGTATGGTCGCTCACCTCGGGCTCACGAGCAAGCAGGTCTACGGGACGCAGGCAGCCAAGTGCGCGACGCCGGGCAACGCCGCTCCCAACATGCGGATGCTCCGCAACTGCCGGCCCTACCTGATGGTAGAGATCCGGGACCTCAAGCCCAAGGTCATCCTCGCCTTCGGTCAGTGGGCCCGCTACCAGGTCCATGAGGCCATCGGCTGGAGCGGCTTCGACCACCAGAGCATCCTGGTCAACGCCCTCGGGGTGGGCACGGATGGGTACGTGTCGTACCACGACAACATCATCTACGCGCCGCACCCCTCCGTAGCTGGACGCTTCCTCAACTACAACTCCTGGTTGAGTGCGATCAAGACCGCCTACGACTACTGCTCCACCCAGCCCCGGCTCGTGTCCCATTGGGAGAAGCAAGAATGATCATCTTCCTCCAGATGCTCTACTACACTACGCTGGGGATCTTCCTCGGCATGTGTGTCCTGGTTCTGATCGACCTCTTCAACTGGCTCCGGGGTAAGTAATGAAGACCATCATCCTTCTGTTCGGTCTTCCTCACTCCGGAAAGACCCTTCTTGTTCGGTCCCTCGAAGACCTGGACGCCGAAGGGCTTCGCGTCATGGAGGACATGACGCTGTCGGAGATCAAGGTTCAGGCTTACGGGCTGGCCGAGACGGCGAAGCGACACACCACCACCATCATCTCCATCACCGCGCCGCAAGACTTCGAGCGGAGCATGATCCCCGACATCCTTAGCTACTGGCGCGTGCAGCACGGTCTGACGGTCCACCTGGCGACGATGAATCCGAGCTACGACTACTCGGCTCACGCCTAACTTCTCGACCAGGGTTGCCCACCGTGGATCGTAACGTCAAATCCCTTCTCGTAGACGCACTCAACCCGACTTCGGAGTTCGATGAACTCCTCGGTAGTGGGAAGGGTAACGTCCGACGCTGCTTCAACTCCGGTAACCACACCAACGGAGATAAGTCCCCCTCGCTGTCCTTCAACCCCAAGCATGGCGGTTGGAAGTGTCACACCTGCGGGGAGCACGGCGACATCTTCTCCCTCTACATGAAGATGAAGGGGTGGGACTTTCCCACTACCCTCCAGAACCTGCTCCAGAAGTATGGACTGTGGAAGAAGGCGGGCAACAATACGAAGCCCGTCTACGCCAAGCAGGTCAAGGCGGGGGACAAGACTTCCAAGTTCAACATCGTCGCCGACGCCAAGGTTCGCGACTCCGTCATCAGTGCGGTCGCCTGGTGGGACACGGACGCTCCGCGCCTCCAGTTCATGATGGGGCGGTACGGGATCAACAAGGAGACGCTCCAGAAGTATTGCATCGGCTACGACAAGCATCCCGGATCGGGACGAGTACTCATCCCCGTGTTCGTAGACGTCTCTGGTCGTGGCATCAACAAGGACGGGCGAGCGCTCGGTGCCTTGCACCGCATCGTCAACGTCCGCAAGCATGACGTTTTCCGTACCTTCTGCGTGTGGGAACACGAGTCCTCCACCAAGGAGAACCCGGTCGTTTCTCGGAAGCGTCCGGACATCATCACTCCCCAATGCCTGACGGACCAGGAGTTGTGGGGGTGGCAACCGAAGTGGGACGGTGGGCTGGGAAAGGTCATCAGCGTGAAGGGTCATGGTGGCCCGTACCTCTACCCCATGCAGGTGATGTATGATTCCCCTTTCGTATACGTTGTCGGAGGTGAACTCAAAGCCCTTCTACTCAACCAGCTTGGGGTACCGGCGGTGGCTTGGACGGGAGGAGAGGGCCAATACGCTGAGGAACTACTACCTCTCTTTATTGGGAAATCCGTTCGCGTTCTGCTCGACGTCGACCAGACTGGCGTTGATGGTACGTTCGGACGGGAACCAGGAACTAATGGACCGAACGACAAAGGAGTGGTGGGACTTGCCCAAGTTCTGGCCAACGTCGGAGCTTCCGTGGAAGCCGGACGATGGCCTGCCGAAGTAGCCGCGGAGCTCCCGGACAAGGGCGACGTAACAGACTTCCTCAAGAAGGCAGGATGGGATGCTGCTGCGCTGGAGTATCTGGATTGGGTCAAGGTCGAACGTCAAGAGCTTCCCCTCACCGAGGACGTGGGAGGAGTGGGTGCGGCACATAAGCGTGAGGTCCTGTGGGACGACATGCGGCAGGTCGCGTTCCGTGATCTGGTCAACCCCGTCAACGTCGGAGCTTGGGTCCGCTTTGACGGCATGGTCTCCGGCCGTGGTGAGGCACCATACGTCGTCCCCCGGCGGTGCGAGGTATCGTGCGTGGTGGGGCGGACTGACCCTATGCCCATCTGCAAGGGGTGTCGCCTCCCCTCGGCCGGCTACCAGACGTTCGTAGAGTTGACCGCCGAGCAGCAGGTCGAGATGGTGGGCACCCCCAAGGACATCATCCAGAAACTGCTGGCTGGGTCGCTGGGAGTGCCGGTCAAGTGTACGTTCGCGGAGTATCGCATTGACCAGTCAGCGGTCGAACAAGTCATCTTCACCCCCACCGTGGACATTCACTCCCCAACCGGGGACGACAAGACCGACTTCGAGTTCTCCCACCGTAGCGGGTTCCTGATCCGCGAGGACCGGATTGAGATCCGGGAGAACACTACGTACACGTTCGGTGGTCACCTCATCTCCAACCCCAAGACCTCGCAGTTTACCATCGCTATCCGCGAGTTCAAGGCCGCGCACGGCGACATCCTCCACCATCAGAACAACGACGAGATGTCGGAGCGTCTACGGGGGGTGGTACACGGGGATGGCACGGTCACCGAGCGTATCTTCTCCCTCGTAGCCGACGTGCGGGACTACGTCACCAAGATTTACGGCTCCGACGAGATGACCTTGGCCATCCTGTTGAGCTACTTTCTGCCGTTCCAGATCAAGATCGGCGACCAGAACTCGGAGCGTGTCTGCCCGGCCGTCATGGTCCTGGGCGACACCACGGTTGGCAAGAGCACGGTCACTAAGAACCTCAACCGGCACTTCGGCGCGGGGCGGTTCAAGACCATGGACGCCAAGCCCACGTTCGTCGGCTTGGTCGGGGGTAACATTCCTCATGGCAATCGTATGGCATTCTCTTGGGGACTCCTTCCCACCTCTCACCGGGCCCATGTGGGACTCGATGAGTTTTCTAAGCTGCCGCTTGAAGACGTGGGACGTCTCACTAATCTCCTGTCCTCTGGTATGGCTGAGCGTCTCACCGCCAACGGTGATCGGTCAACTCTCGCTCACGTTCGTATGCTTTACCTCACTAATCCGCGCGGATCCAAATCGCTCAAATCCGTGGACGCCTACGAAGCAGCGCTCGAAGTCATGGGCACTGTGCAGGATCTCGGCCGGCTTGAGTACTTGCACATCCAGCACGAACTGCGTGACCGATCTCTCTTCACTCGACAGCACGTCCCTGCTGGTGAGCACCGATGGACTACTGACCTCGCCCGCTACCACCTGGGCTGGGCTTGGTCCCTCACCAGAGATCGCATCCGCATCGTGGATCCCCAACATGTACTCGTGCGCGCTGCCGAGCTTTCCGAACGATTCGGAGGAAACACCCTTCTTCTTCCTGCGATGGCTCGCTTCAAGGTCGCACGGCTGGCGGCTGGGTTGGCCGGACTGGTCTACTCCACCGACGGATACAACCTCGTAGTCGGACGCGAGCACGTCGACGCCGCGTGCGACTTCATCGAGCGGAACTACTCCAAGTTCCTGCACCTCAAGTCCTCGATGGCGACGCTGCCGGGGGACATTGTCAAGCTGTTCGATCAGGTCCGTCGCTACGAGAACCTCCACTTCCTCACTGTAGCCGAACGCTTCTCACGGGACGACGTGTCGGACGTGCTGGACAACATGGGCGCGCAGCACTTCATTCGCCTGGCCCACATGACCCACGGACTCCTCACTAAGGATGGACGTTTCTACCGGTTCACGGACGACCGCATCAAGGAGCGGATCGCCGAGTACCTCACTACCCGCAAGGAGCACGAGCGTCATGCTTAACTGTAACTTCTGTAAGAACGGTCCCGATTGTAAGGTCCAAGACCAGAACAAGGAAGTCTACCGCTGGTTGCGAGTAGCTATGGTGCGAGTAAACGGGAAAGGAGGCCACGGAGAAAGCCAGCGCAAGTGGCTGGAGAAGAACGAAGACGCGGATTGCCCCGCTTTCGAGGATAAATAATGCCCGCTCCCACTGGTCGCATGACCCACGCTTCTCTGCGCTTGCTCAAGCTCGCTGGTGAGCAGGGACACACCGCTGCTGACGCTTCCTTGGTGGCTCGTCTTCAGCGAGTTAGTAAGCTCACTTGGCAGAAGCACGAGCTCCACCCGCTCTATGAGGAAGGAGATCTGATCTTCCTCGACGGCAGTCCTCCACTCTTTGCCTCCGCTTCGGGGCTTGTGGGCGAGGCCCGTATTGCCACCTGGGAGGCCCGCTGTAGGGCTTTCGGTTCGCCCCCTACCCTACCCCTTGGCCCCCCGCCCGAGGCACGCTACAGTGCTTCCCAGTGCGTAGCGTGGGCAGGGCTTTCACGGCGCGGGGTAGGGATCCTAAATGGCGGGCCCGGGACCGGCAAGACGTTCCTCATCGGCGAGATGATCGAGAAGCTGATTGCCTCCAACAAGATCGTGGAGGTATGCGCTCCGACCGGCAAGGCCGCGTCCGTGCTGGCGAGCAAGCTCCGCGGCATGGTCCAGCCCTGCACCATCCACCGCCTGCTCGGCCTCATCCCTGGTCAGTCGCCCGCGTACAACAGCTACCGCAAGCTGGACCTGGACGTGCTGTTCGTGGATGAGTGCAGCATGATCGATGCCTCTCTCATGGGCTACCTCGTAGATGCCCTGCGTCCCGAGACCAATGTCATCTTCGTAGGCGACGTGGACCAGCTTCTCCCGGTCGGAGCCGGCGCGCCGTTCCGGGACTTCATCTACAGTGGGTGGCTCCCGTTGTTCACTCTCACCGAGGTACAGCGGCAGGCGACGGGCAACGGCATCATCGACCTCGTAGGGGAGATTCGTCAGGGGCGAGGGTTGAACGGACGGTCGTTCCCCAACGTCCACGTCCATCGCTACCCCAAGGGAGAGATCGAGGCTCGGGTGGTGGACTGCTACACCTCCGGCTACCTGGCCGACAAGTTCCGCCTCACCGACATTCCCCGTCAGTGCCTCATCATCACCCCGATGAAGCAAGCCAAGCTGGATTCGTCTACGGAGAAGCTGAACGAGATCATCTCCCATCACTTGCTCCCCGAGCGCACCCTCGGCAAGAGCAAGTTCACGCGTGGAGACCGGGTCATGTTCACTGTGAACGACTACAAGCAGGGGTTCGTCAACGGGGAGGTTGGGACGCTGGAAGACTACAAGCGGTCGGCCCGGCAAGCGATCATCCGTAACGACCAGGGCCGCATCTACGAGTTGGAGGACTACGACCTCCACAAGTACGTCGACTGGTTCTACGCCGGCACGATCCACAAGTCGCAGGGCTCGGAGTCCCCGGTCGTGATCATGGTCCTGGACCCGCGCCACGCCTTTGCTATCACGAGGAACCTGCTCTACACGGGGGCGTCCCGTGCGAAGGATGACCTCATCCTCATCGGGGATCCCGCCCTCGTAGATGAAGGCGTGCGCCGCGTGGAGACTCGCATCACCGCGCTGGCCCGTCTACGGGGTAAGGAGGATCTGTGCAAGAAGATCATCGCCCGTGCTACCGTGCCTGACCTGTCGGATCTGGTGGATCTGGTGGAGGAATACTTCTAATGTCCATCGACTTCCTCGCCAAGCTCAAGAAGTTGAAGGAGCATCGTGATGGCGGTACTGCGCGTGACGTTGGAGTTCTCCCCGGTGGACACGTCGGACATCCCGGCCCGACTGCTGGCAGTAGTCCCGACGTACCTCGTGACGCAGGAAGCGGACGAGGAAGTGTGGGTCCCGAACATCCCGCTCCCGGAGCCGTTCCCGGAGGGACTGGATCACCAGGACCTGAGCTCGTACTGCCTCAAGCTCCCGGTGGAGCGGCAGGGGAAAGCGGAGACCTGGACGGAAGCGTCGTACATGAAGGAGATCATCTATCGGATGGGGGCGAAGACACCCGTCTCCGTCGCCGTGCAGGTGAATCCCGAGACTCCCATCTGCTTCGTGTGCGAGAGGCCCTTGGACTTGTTCCTGCTCAACCTGCGGGCAAGTCACGCGGAGAACCGCGGGTGGTGTCCGCTCCACATCAACCACCTGACGTGGAAGAAGGAGTGGCGCCAGCAGCAGGAGTACAAGCAAGTCTCCGTCCCCTTGGAGACGTTCTTGACGAACTGCGAGCAGATGCTTCTCGACGCCTGGAGGCTCCAGGATCGATTGTGGTGGGAGGACCAGAGGAAGCAGAGGACTTCTCGCTACCTGGACTTCCTCTCGCAGAAGGGGCTCGATCCGTCGAAATGGAGTTCCTCCCCGGGAAGCTCGGTCCCGTAACCCACACGTTCCTCCCGGAGCCGAACGAGCAGGGGTTCCGACTGGAGCAGGACTACTCCTACGTGGAGATCGAGGACTGGGAGAAGCTCACCGGCTTCAACGTCACCGAGCCGGACGGCGAGCCTTCCTTCTGCCTGCCGCTGGAAAGCGTCATCGCCCGCATGGGAGCTAAGTCCCAACTGCGTACCTTCCTTGTGGAGAACTTCCCTCCGCACCACACCTACGTCGAGCCCTTCATGGGCTCCGTAAAGATGACCCTCTGGAAGCCCGAGTCGAAGATTGAGATCATCAACGACTTCGACGGGGACATGGCGTCCTTCTTCCACCACGTCCGCTTGGACCCCACGCGCTTGGCGAGGTACATCAATGCCATCCCGAACCACGAAGCCGTGGTACTTGGCCTTCGTGACCTGCTGGCCGCCCGCAAGCTCCGAGGGATCGAACGAGCCGTTGCGTTTTACCTTGGCTCTCAGTCTGCGTTCAATGCCAAGGGAGATTACTCTTCGTACGCAAGTTCACCTCACGTCCTTCTGGACCTTTCGATTGATGAGTCCCATCTCATCAAGGTTGCGAAGCGCCTGCGCCGCGTCAACATTCGCTCGACTGGTTACGAGCGAATCATCCGGTCCTGTAACAAGAACCTCCCCGCCGCGAGTTATCCTCCTGGTCGAGTGTTCTTCTATCTCGATCCGCCTTACTGGCAGACGGCGGGGTACAAGACGTTCCAAGGTGAGTCGGCGTTCGGGTGGAAAGACCAAGTGAACCTCGCCAATCTCTGCTACGAGATTGACCAGATGGGCAACCAACTCATCCAGACCAACTCCGACCACGACGACCTGCGCGCGCTCTACGGGTCCTTCAAGCGGCCCGACGGAACCCCGGTCTTTCACTTGGAGAAGGTCTACGTCCGCTACTCGATGGCCGGTGCTGGCGATGCTCGCATGGACAAGGGCGAGTTCGTCATCTCCAACTTCCCCCTCAAGTCCAACGTGCAATCCCGCCAGCACTCACTGTTCGGAGCCGGTCGATGAACCAAGACAAGATGATCAAGATGCTCGCCACCAAGGAGCGTAACTACCTCCTTCCCCTCCACCAGCAGTTCTCCGCGTCGGCAATGAAGAACCGTCTGATGGGGAATGACAAGCAAGCGGACCTCTACGAGCAGGCGGCGGTCGCCGCGAAGGAGAAGAAGTAATGGGCAAGAGGATTAGGATCATCCCCCAGTCCCGCCTCCTCAACCCCTTCACGGGCACGACCTCCAACTACGGTGGTAAGTGGGCACGCCTCATAGGTGTCCTGCCTGGCGACCGCGTCATCATCCGCATCAAGATGAGGGCAAAGAACGAGTTCAAAGCCCCGCTGGCCTACGTCTTCCTGGACGTGTCGCGGTGGGTGGTGGAGAAGAAGCCGGAACCTCAACAAAGGCTGTTCTACTGATGCCCCCCACCAATCTCGAATCCGACCTCGTCAAGCTGTTCACCCGTTCGGTTGGCGCGGCCTTCCCTGGCGAGAACTTCATCTGGAAGTTCCACGCGAGTGAGTACGACCCGTCCGGTATCCCGGACATCATCGGCTCCATCCGCGGCCAGTTCTTCGGCGCCGAGCTCAAGATGGAGGGCAACTACTTCTCGCCGGTCCAGAAAGCGAAGATGAAGATGCTCCACGACACGGGGGCACTCGTAGTCGGGATCTACTACATGAAGCGGGAGGATACCTACTGGCTCATCCCCTGCGACGTGGTGCAGAACTTCTCTCTCAAGGATCGGACGGGGTGGCTGCCGCTGCCCAAGAAGATCACCCACACGGATTCAGGAGTCCCGGTCCTGGTCCTCAACCTGAACGCGCTCAAGGTTCTTTCCCTCAAGGAGTACTAAGTGAAGAAGCTGGTCATTCCCTATATTACCTCGGTCGATCTCGACGGGGTCAAAGTCATCGTCTACGGCAAGCAGCCGGGGGAACACTTCGAGGTGCCGCCCCTGCTCGGCTCCTTCCTCCTCCAGTTCGTCGTCGACGACGCGCCCCCGTCGCCGCCCAAGCCGCCGCCCGAGACGGATGAGCAGCGCCACAAGCGCCTGAACCGTGAGCGTGAAGCTCACATCGCGGCCGAGGTCGCCAAGGCCCTGGGGGGCAAGGTCATCGCCCCCCGCGACCAGGTCGTGATCGAGCCCCCCGCCCCGCGCCGGAACGAGCCCAAGCTGGAGGAGAATCGCGATCCGCCCCGCTACACCGAGGATCCCGAGCCGGAGGAGGATCCCATCCTCCGGGAGCTCACCTCGATGGGCATCGACCGGACCACGAAGAAGAACAACCTCTCCGCGATCATGCGGATCGGGGACGAAGCGCTCCGGGACGGCAACGACCTCACCGACGCGCAGCTTGCTGCGCTCGCGGCGACGTTGCAGGGACCGTACCCCAACGTGCTCAAGCAGCAGGCGTTCGAGAAGCTGCTCATCGTCCCGATGGACGTGCTCTACCGCGCGGGTGCGTTCCTGGACAAGAACTCCCGCGCGCAGGTCGCAGCCGTGCGGGATGCCCAGACCAACATGGGCGAGACGGTGCAGGTCATGTCGCAGACGCTCGCCGCGTTCGTCGCGGGTGACTTCAAGGGCGGCCGGGCCGTGCCCGACCGGAACCCCGCGGACCTGACCATCGTGGACTTCGGGACGCGGGGCATCGACGCGGTCTTCGAGTCCGCGGACGGGCGTGCTCTCCACATCGGCGACGAGCGCGATCCCGGGCTCGCCACTGGTCCCATCAACCAGGCCGCGGTCCAGCGCGGGGTCGCGGAAGTCCGCATCAAGACCATGGCGGAACTGGAAGCCGCCGCCAAGAGGAACTGATGGCCATCGACATCTACAACAGCCTTCACCAGTACATCGACGAAGCCCACGGCAACGCCCGGGACCACGGGTTCTGGGATGGCCAGTGGGACAACAAGAACGACTGCGTCTTGCCCACGGCCGTCGAGAAGACCATCCCCGAGAAGCTCTGTCTCATTCACTCCGAAGTGAGTGAGGCGCTGGAGGCGTACCGGGAAGGTCCCGAAGGGATGCGGACCTCCAAGATCATCGACGGCCCCAAGGCCGGCAAGATCGAAGGTTTCCTCTCCGAGCTCGCCGACATTGTCATCCGGGTCTTCGACCTCGTGGGTGCGATCGGCAAGCGGGACGAGTTCATCGAGGTGCTGGTCGCCAAGATGAAGCACAACCGCTCCAGGTCGTACAAGCACGGGAAGGTCTGCTAACCCCTCCGCGCGGGGCCTCGATCACCGGGGCCCCGCGACCCTCCCCGCCCCCTTCCGGAGGACGTCGAGAAATCGGCGTCCTCCTTTGTCATGTCTACGAACCCCTCGTAGGTCTTGAGGGCGCCGACATTGGCGAGCAGGTTCTTCATCTTGTCGATGCGACCCTTGTTGATGTAGTAGCGTCCGTCCTGCGGGTTCACCCGGTAGACGCTGGCTCCCAAGACCGTGCGCGCCAGAGCCAAGTGATTGAGCTTAGTCGGGTCCTCGCTATCGTAGACCTGACGTGCCACCGTGAGGAACCGGCTCACCGGGGCTTCCCCCATCAGCCATGCCATCGTGGGATTGACCACCGCCTGCGTGGACGCAGTTGCGGGCCGGTAGCCCACGAGGGTCTTCATCCAGGACGGGGCCGTCTCCCACTTGTTCCCGTCCATGAAGCGGGTCGTAAAGACCCCGTTCTCCACGTCCGGGGTGATGGTACCCCCCGTAAACGAATCCGTGTTCGTGAGCCCCTCAATGATGGAGGCTGGCACGAACGACGACCGTCGAATGAGACCCTGCGAGAACTCCCCCACTTCCTTACGGAAGTTGGTCGTGCCCGGCAGGATCATGTTCGCCATCTCGGACACATCCTCGATGGGGAGTCCCACCCCGGAGACGCTGTACTTCTTACCCAGCACGCTCCCGACCATGACCAGCTTCTCGTGCAGGTAGTCGGGGATGTCCTCGGGGTCGACGTGCTCGGACTCATTCCAGTCCCGCACCGTCTTGAGCATGTTGTTCAGCCGGCCCGGCTCCTCCAACATGGTGAAGAACGTCTGCTTGATCGCGAGCTTGGTCCAGTTGTAGAACGGGATCGCGCGCCGGATGTAACGCCGTTCAGTTACGCCCAGGGAGTTCCAGTCGTTGAGGTGACGGTAGACGGAGGTAGCGGCTTCGGCCGTTGATCCCGTCCGTTGGAACTCGGACATGAACAGCGCCATCCGGACGGGGATCTCCGTCGCCATCTCCCCGCGCCGGAGGAAAGGCTTCCAGTTGGACTGAAGCGTCTCGCTCGCGACGTTCATCACCTTGTCCAGCTTGCCCGCCCCCTTCACGCTACGAGCCCCCAAGCCGGCCCCGGCAAGCCCTCCCAGGAGGCTCGCTGCGTTGCGCCAGGTATCGGGTTCCCCCTCGGCGGGAGCGGGCGCCAGGGCCCCGGCCAGGGCCCCCGCCATGGCTCCCGCCGCGCCACCGGACACCGCCGCCGCCGCGCGCCCGCCCGCCGTGACGCCGGACAGAACGTCGTCGGACACGGACGCTTTGAACACGCCGCGCATCGCCATCTCTTCGACGAGGTCGCCGAGCTTGACCTGTCGACCGCCGGCAGCCTTGACCATCTTCTGGCTGATCATGTCCAGGTTCGCGCGCCGGGCGCCGACCGTCTCCGGCAGGTCCGAGTACTTGCCCAGGATGAGCGTCATCGCGTCCCAGTAGTTGTCCATCTTCTGCGGGTGGAACATCCCGATGCCAGCCTTCATGTAGGCCATCGCGACGTTACCGATCCCGTTACGGGCCCAGGACCCAGTCCACGGCAGCAGCAGGTTGGACTTGAAGAAGCTCTGGACCTTGTCGAAGCCGATGACCATCTGGCGCGTCAAGCTCGACCACTGAGGGTCGATGTCCGGCGCCATCATGTCCTGGAGCAGCCTCGCCGTCCCTTGGTCCACGTAGATGGGGACCTTGATCGGCTGGTTCGGATTCTTGACCGGCTCCTTCTTGACACCGCCGACCTTGGACTCGCCCTTCGGTCGGCCCAACTTATCCATTTCGCCGAGGGGAGCTCCCTCGCCGCGGGCCGCCGAGTCCGCTTGCAGGCGAGTGAGGTTGGACTGTTCCTTCTTCAACGTCCGTTCGAGATCGCGGACGTACTTACTCGTCGCCTTGACGCCACGGTTCGCATCCTTCGCCGTCGTCTTGCTCTCGGTGAGTTCGACCTGGACCTTGAGGAAGCGGTTCTTGTCCTTCTGGCGCTGCGCGATGCGACGCTCCTTCTCCTTCTTCATCGCGTCGGTGACTTCCTTACCCGACTCCCGCAGCGCCTTATGGTCCTCGATGGTCTGCTTGACCAGAGTCTTGCTGTAGTCGTAGTCCTTCTTCGCGTCCGCGGCCCGCTTGGTCAGACCTTTCTTCGTCTTGGTCGGAGCCTGCTCGGCCTTCGACGCGTCCAGAAGCTTCTGGAGTTCGGCGATGCGAGTCTCGGCCGTCTGGATATTGCCGGGCAGAGTCTCCTCTGCCTGGATGGTAGACGTCCGAAGCTCGTCGCCCAGGGCGTCCGACTGCGGGGACGGGCCCTGACGACCGATGGTGGAGGTTCCGGGCAGACCCTGGTCACCCGCGACCATCACGTCCGGGGGAACTACCCCCGCCGCCATCGCCGGGTCGCGGACGTTCTTGAGCGTCTGCCCCAGGGCGGATCGTCCCGGTACCCGGCCCTCGGCCATCTGGAGGGCAGGGTCGGCGAGCGGGGCGAGCGGGTTGTTCTTCGAGGGCGTGAACTCCAGCACGAACTTGACCGTCTCGGACGAGTCGTCGCCGGGGTAAACCTCGCCGCGCAGGAGCTTGATGGCCTGGTCAGCCTGCCCCGCCGTCTTGATCTCCCCGTCGTTCCACAAGTGCGTGTAGATGTCCTTGAGGTTCGCCGGCGATAGACCCACCTTGCCGGCGAGCTCCGTGATCTCCTCGCGCTGGGTCTTGGTCGGCGACGCGGTGTCGGTGTAGATACCGAACTTGCGACGGACAGCGCGGAAGTAGTCCACCATCGGCTGGGTGAACTGTCCTTCCAGCTTGCGGACTTCGAGCGGCGCGGCCAACTGGTCCATGAACTTGTTGAACGTCTCGTTGGGGTCCTTGACCTTGGCCAGTGAAGCCGGGAGCTTCTCACCATCCATGTAGGAGCCGGCACGAAGAATCTCGGGTCCGGACTTGTCCTCCATCAGTTGGTTGCCACGACCGAGAATATCGCCAAGGGCGGTACTCTCGTTCGGGCTGATGCCAAGCAGGTTACCGAGGGTAGTGACAAACTTGTCCCACATCCTGGTGAGGGCACCCTTGGACTTCTTCTCCCCCGGAATCTTCTTGAGGTAGTCCCGGAACTTGGGGTCCGAGAAAGTCCCGGCCAGCAACTCATCTACGTTGCTGGTGTAGTACCGGAAGTCGCGGACGAGCTCTTCAGAGAGGTCGGTTCCGGAATGGATGATCTCGTCTCGCACAGAGACGAGCATGTTTGTAAGGTCCACCTGGGCGGCCTTGATCACCGGGGTCGCGTCCGCGTTGTGGTAAGAGTAGTACGTGGCTGCGTGAGTAAGCTCATGCAGCACCGTATGTTCGTCCAACCCGGACTGGAAAGCATCATCGAACCCACGGAACAGGATCTCGTTCTTGTTGGGATCGAAGACCGCGCTGGCGGCCTCTGGGACTTCTGATGCCCCGTTTACCAGTCGTACCCTAACTTCATCGCCGATCACTTCACTCAGTCGCTTGGCAATAGCCTTGTTGACAGGATCCTTCGTGCGAAGGTCCACCATCATGGAGAGAGTGCGGGCAGAGGTGGTGGGGTTGCTCTTCAGCAGCGATTCCAGTTCTTCAGGATCCGTCCCGTTGGGAACAGCCTTTCGGGAGTAGGAGATGTTGCCAGCCCTGTAGCTGCCATCCTTCTTCCCGAGGGCGATATCGATCAGTTCTTCTACGGACTGGTTGTTGGGGGAGGCAACGACTTCCTTGGGACTGTTCTTCTCCCACGCACTCAAGACCCGCTCACGCACGTCGGGCATGAAGCCCTCCAACTGCGAGTCGAGGTGCTTGCGGGTGTATCGGTCCAGGCCGGCGAGCAGCCCGTTGACGCGCTCGAACTTCTGCTCGGTCCCACCGATGGAGTTCTGGAACACGCGAGCCCACGCCGGGTGGTTGGGGTCCTGGATCATCTTGAGGGCTTCGGTGACCGGCATGGCCGTAAAGCCATCCCCGGTCGCCCAGCGGTAGACGCCCTTGCCCACGGACATGGAGCCGCGCGGAGCCTCCTTGTACTTGAACGTGGTCGGCAGCGCCGACTTAGTCTCACCGGCCCGGTGAAGCTGAGCGTCCTGCGGCAACTGGAGTCGCTCAGCGACCTCCTTCCACTTCTCGGAGTACTTGCCCTCCGGACTGTTGGGCTGCATCAGGTACTCGAGGAGCTCCCGGTTACGGGCGTTGTTTCCCTCCTCGAACCCGAGCTTGGTCAGGTTTCCCTTTGCCGTGCGGTAGACCTGGTCTGCCGCGACGACCTGGTGAACACTCTCCTTGAGCTTGGTGATCACCCCTCGGACCATGCCATCCGGCATTCCCCGCTTGAGGTCACTGATGATGGACTCGGCGACGCCATGGTCGCGGGCCACCGTCTGGAGCAGCTTGTCCGTGGCGAGCATCTCGATGCTCGCGCGCTTGCGGATCTTGAGCAGCTTGAGCGCGTTCATCTCCAGTGCGCCCTTGCCGAACAACTCTTCCACGTCGTTGATCGTAGCGATCATCCGCTGCTGGACGAACTTGTTGGCCGAGCGGACGGAGTCTTGTCCGTGCTTCTTGAGCACGAGGTCCATGACCAACTCACGCGCCTTCGGATCCTTGTAGACGCGATTGACGTAACCCTCGACGTTACCCACGTCGAAGCCGCGCTTCTTCTCGATCTGGAGGATGTCGTCCATCTCCTTCTCGAAGAAGTCCACCATCTTCTGGACGCGGGGAGTGAGGTCCATGAAGGCGCCGAGGGGGCCCTGAACGTCCGCCTCCAGATCGTCCACCATGATGTCCCTCGTGCGCGGAGTACCGTCCGCATTCAGGAGGGGCTTGCCGTAGTTGTCGTTCTTGACCATCGCGTTGGACGCTTCGTCGAAGAGCTCGGCATGAGGATCCATCAGCGACTCGGTGACCAGCTTCTTGGGGATGTCCTTTCCCTTCGATGCCTTCCGGATGCCACGAGCTTCAACTACGCGGGCGACGTAGTCGAGTTCTTGGTCCGTAGCCTTGCCCAACTCACTCGCGGAGTAGGCCGCGTGGCTGGCATCCGTCGCCCGCTGGGCCTCGACCTTGGAGAAGCGCACCGCCTCCACCACGTCCGGAGACGCATTCCATCCCGCGTCGAAGACGTTGAAGAAGCCCTTCATGCTCTGCCCGATCAGCGGAGCGTTAGCCAGGGCGTGCTGCATCTTCGTGGTGTTGTAGAGCCCTACCTCCTTCTTGAGGGCGGAAGCGGTCTCCTGGAACATGTCGTCGACCGTGTGGTCCAGGACCCACGACGCCTTACGCTCCGCGGCGGCACCGAACATCGCGGCCGTCCGCTTCGTGGCGTCACTGGTCCGCTTGATGATCGCGTCCAAGTTAGCGTCCGTCCCCGGCAGGAACGGCGCCGCCTTCTCGATCCCGTTGAGGATACGACCGCGCACGCCGGTACGTCCACCTACGACGCGGGTAGCGAGTCGCTGCTGGAGATCGTCGAAGTGCTCGGTCATGTACTCGCCGATCTCCTGGTGCCACTCGCGCGCCAGCTTCTCGTCGAGCATGTGGAGGGGCTCCATCCCCGCCGCCAGTCGTTCCTCCTGACGGGCCGCGGTCTTGGCGGCGTACTTCCCGTTGAGGTCCTCCGCGGCCATGCCGTAAATCTTGCGGCCGAAGCGAGTGAGCGTAGCGTCCACCTGCCCGGGGTTGGTAGTCTTGACGCCCTTGGCGATGAGCTTGGAGCCTGCCTGCGAGGACTCCTTGAGCACCACTCGGGAACCGGAACTCACACCGAAGGTGAGGTAGGTGGTGGGGTCCAGGAGGATGTCCGCGGCGAGCCCGCCCACGAAGTTGGCCTTGCTGCCCTCCTCGCCCAGGACGTCGTACTCGTCGAACAGCTTCATGAAGTCGGTCTTGCTGTTCCATGCGTCGAAGAACGACTCAGGAGAGAAGCCAAGCTTGAACGGTCCCACGTCGTAGCCGGACTCCAGTGTGGCCTTCGACACGCTGGCGACGAGGTAGTTCGGGATAGAAAGGATGTCCCCGATCGTCTCCAACGTCCCGCCGGTAGCTTCCCGGTTGGTGTACTCCTTGCCCGTGATTAACTCCGCGGGCGCGTCGAAGATCATCTTCTGGAGGATGTTGGAGCGGTCGCCAGCGATGTAGCCGTCGTACTCCGCTTTGCTGATCTGACCCCGACTAAAAGCCTGACGTGCTTCCACCTTGACGCGGTTGTACTCCAGCGCCTGATAGCCCGCCCGCTTGACCTTCGCGGGATCGACTTCGTCGTTCTCGCTGTTGTCATCCTCGTAGCCGACCGCGAGCTTGGCGAGCGCGGCCTGCTTCATCTCTTCGGGAGTCATCGCCATAGTGGTATCCTATTCGACCTGGAGGGATTCAATGCCGCCGGACTCAGGGTAGATCACGGCCTGGAGCATCTTGTCGTAGTACTCTTGAACGTAAGGGCTCTTGTCGTGCATCTGGCCGATGATGCCCGTCAACTCGGGGCGTGCCATGTTCATCTGGAGGTCCGCCCCGTACTGGTCCCAGCCTTCGGTCTTGTGCTTGACTCGAATCTCAGCCAGCTTGGCGAGCATTTCCCCATGAAGCTGGTTGTCGTTTGGAGTCATCGCGTTCGGGTCCCGGTCGGGGACGCCGAACCCCGCCGCATTCCAGGACGGAGTAGCCGGCAGGAAAGACATCTGTCCGGAGCCAGTGGTCGACACCTGGATACCGTTACGCAGGCCGGACTGAATCGACGCCATCTTCATCTGCTCGTCGACGTAGGTCGCCTTGCGAGCCGGGAGGTTGAGCAGCACGTCCCGCATGTGATCTTCGGCGGCCGAGTACTCCTCGGCCGTGGTCTGCGTGACCCCTTCTGAGCCGCGGACGCGGCCAAGTCCGATGTACTTCTCCGTCGCCCTCTGGAGCGCTGCCGCCTGCTGCTCCGGAGGCATGGACATGTAGGCGAGGTCGCCCAGGATCTCCGTCCCGATCGTGATGGCGGTACCGGAATCTGACTGATGCTGGCGCTTCTGCTCTTCCAGCGCCGTCATGGACGCACGGTACTGCTTGAGGTTCGAGTCCATCCCCTCCGCGTACTGGAGGCTCTGGCCGCGCCTCGTGACCTTGCGGTCGGCTTCGTTCTGCTCCGCGGCGAACGGTTGCTCGATCTTCTTGGTGAAGTACTCCTGGAAGTCGAACCCTGCGCGCTGCATCTCGCGCGCGCGAATGTCCGCCATCGAGTTGAACTTGTCCGCCTGGGCACGGTTGAGCCGGTTGTCCTCGGCCATCTGCCGGAGGTTGGTGAACCGGTACTCCATGTCCTCGTCCCACTGGACCTGGTTCTCCTTGAACTTGTCCTTCTCCAGGCCGAGGGTTTCGTTGAACTGACGCTTGCCCTCGTTGAACTTCTCACCTTCGATGAACCCACCGATGGTCCCCGCGACGGCTTTGAACGCACCGGACGTACCGGCTTGGTTGTAGGTAACGGTAGCCATTAGTTGGGTCCCTCCGCTTCCGCGAGGAAGTCGATGTAGTTCTCGGTAGTGAGCTCGGATTCATCTACGCCGCGGGAAGTCATGAGCTTCTTCCACTTGGAGTAGGAATCCCTGAAGATGGACTGCTTCTCCGGCAGGCTGGCCTTAGCCGTGTTGGAGGCGAGCTTCTTATCCGCGGCGTCCAGTCCCGCGGCCTGACGACCCGCCGTCGCCAACTCACGCCGGTCTCCGGCCTTGGCCGCTTCCCGGGAGTCGGCAAGCACCGCCGCTTCCTCCGCACCTTGGACCGTAGCTTGGGAGCGAGCCTCGTCCCTCCCCGTCTGGAGCGCTTCCTTCTGCTTGGCCTCCTGGGTGCGCGTCTTCTCGCGACGGTCAGCCATCTGTCCCGCGCGGAAGGACCCCTGGACCATACCAGCGTCCAGCGCCTGACGCTGCGACTCGGGATCAGAGGGCTGGAGAGGAGGCTGATAGACGTAGTCGTCCATGACCATAGTCTCCGACGGGGTTGCGGTGGAAGCTGGCGGTCCTTCCGGATTGAACTCCGGAAACACGATGCTGTTCTGGCGAGCAGCCATACGAGCGTCCGTGATAGCCGTCAACGGGTTTGGAATGTCGATGGTGTCGCTTCGGATAGCGTCTACGGTGGGGTTAGAGGTTGCCTCACGGAAGCCCCTGTAAGCGGCTCCGAAACCCCCGCCGGACATGACATTGGCGACCGGATCGGTGAACCTGTTTTCGTATGGGTCTACGGCTGTACCAGAGGTAACTGCCGTACCAGAGTTAGAGACCGTAGTATCCTCTTGTTCCGAAGTCGGGTAGTATTGGTACTCGTTTGTACGCGACAGAAGTGCTTCCGCGTCCTGGTTCGCGACCGCAACGTGCGTATCCTCCTGGATGCCGGTGGGCGGGGTAGCCCCGGAAACGGGGGGCCCGTTACCCGCACTGGGAGCCCCCTTGTAGCCTACCACGGGCGGCACGGCACCGACCCCCGTGGGGCCCGTACCAACGCGCGTAGGCGCACGCCCAGTGCGGCTATTGCCGCTTCCAGAACGGGAACCGGCCCCCGCCGCGCCCGCCGCGCCCGAGGCTACCGGGGAGGTAGAAACCCCCACATCACGACCGATCGTCGGGGCCGTGACATACGGATTCTCGTAGGGCGTCCCACCGAGGGAGTTCTGCTCCACCGGAGGAGCGACGTAGGTTCCGCCGAACGCCTCCGGGTACGCCTTTCCCATCGCAACCTGTTCTTGCGGGGATAGTCCCTGCATACTGGCGAGGATCGTGGGGTTGGCTTTCGCCTGGAGCGAGACGGCCTGCATCCGCGTCGCCGCTTCCGGGTCCATGCCAGCACCCGGCACCGCGGCGGTCCCCGTCCGGTCGGACCCAGGAAGCGCCATCAGGTCGTTGCCCATCGAGGACAAGCCCATGTCCTGACCGGCTACGGGGGCCGAGTCAACGGAGGGGATGGCGTTGGACGACTTCATCATCGTCCCGAGTTGCGCTGCGGCCCCCATCGCTTGTCCAAGCGAGGCCATGTTCTGACCGGCGCTCGCCGTCGCGTTGTTAGCGAGCTCCTGGGATGCCCCGTACTCCTGGAGTACCTGGTCGCGGCGAGCCTGGTCCATTTGCTGGGCGGTGAGGTACAACTGACCGCGTTCCAGAGAGGACTGGAGTTGCAGGTCGCGAGCAGCCTTGGCTTGCAGGGCTGCTGTAGACGCGCCCGTGAGGTTGTAGCGGTTCCCCGCCTGGGCCGCCTCGGTCTGCGCGGCCTCCATCTGGATAGAGTCTCGGATACCCTGCTGCGCGATCAGGTTGTCGTAAACGTCACGGGAGCCGAGGTCCTGCTTGAGTTGGTTCTGCTGCTCCTGCGCGGCCTTGTAGTCTTTCTCGTCCGCGCCCGTCGCGACGCCACCGGCCACGCCGCCGATGAGGCCACCTGCGACGGCACCCCACGGGCCGCCCCCGAGCGTCATACCCGTCGCCGCGCCGGACATGGCTCCGGTCCCGATGTTGCCGGCCCACGTTCCCGCGCCGTAGCCTTCGATCTCATCCGTCTGGATCCCGTAGGGATTCGCACGACGCGCCATAGTGACTCCTTAGGGAACGAAATCAGGATCGGTGGAGTTCTTGGAGTAGGCCGTTTCACGGTCGTACTTGAACGCCAAGGTGAGAGAAGCACTCTCCCACAGGTTGATCCAGGAAGGGTAGAACGCGTACTTAGGTTCGCTCTGTCGCGTGGTCGGGCCGGGGAGGTATGTCCCCAGGTCCGTCACCCATGACGCGTTGAAGATAGGTTCGTGGAAGATGACCGCGGGGTCCGCGGACTCCCAGTTGCCGGAGTAGTAGTTCCCGAGCGAAAGGTCCGCGTACCCGTGGTGGGCCGCATCCCGGTACGCAAGACGGAAGTTGTACGCTCGGCGCCCCGCCAGTGCGATCGACGCGCGCAAAGAGATGTTGGCGCGCTGCGGCAGAAAAAACGTCCGATCGCGGATGATCTTCCAGGACACGTAGGGGGCCATCGCGCCCGTGACAGGGTCCACGATGTTGGGATTCACGTTAGCGAACTCATCGTAGAGCTTCGGGTTCGTGTCCACGATCAGACCGAAGCGTCCCAGGTGAGCGTTACGCCAGTTGAAGTAGTCCGGGTTGTAGGTCCCGATGGTGGTGGTCTGTCCCCGGGCCAGGATGCGAAAGGCGTTGAGCGACGCCTTGCACGACGCCTTCACGTACACTACGCAAGGCTCCTCTACGTAGAGGTGCTTCCCTGCGTGCGGGACCGTGAGCCACTTGGAGAAGCAGAGCTCCTTAGGGTAACGGTCGATCGGCCACCACGCGGGAGGCCAGCCAGGAACGGTCGCGGTGTTGATACCGTCTTCTTGGAACTGCTGTTGGAACGACGGCCCCGGCCGCCCCAACAACTCCATCGCGTAGTTGGAGCGAGTCTTCTCCTCGGGCGCGTTCGCATCGGAGACGCCCGGAACGTGACGAAACGAGAGATCGAAGATGCCGTCGATGTTGGCCCGGTCGGCGATCAGGAACGGCGACGCAAACTGCTCCATCGACACGATGCGACCGCTGGTATACCGCAGGACCTGGTAGCGGTCGAACGTCCCGGTCATGTCAGCGGTGATAATCCCCGACCGGCACAAGTCCTGCAACGTGAGGAAGTTGTTGTCTACGATGGAAACGACACAGGTCGTACCCACGGCGGTAATGGTGACAGACATTAGAAACCATTCTCCCGGGCGCTCAGCATGATCATGCCTTCCACCATCGCGAAGTTGGACACGTCTGACGCGAACACCGCAAACCGGTTGGAGGAGTTGGAGGGTCCGTTCTGGACATCACCGCCGAACGAGGCCAGAAGTACGATCCCACGGTCCCGAGCGTGGTTCATCGGCACGTAGCCGGCGACACCCGTGATGTAGTGATCGTTGGTCATGGCGTTGTAGATGCGACGAACTTCCCCGTTGGCCTGCCCCATCGTGCGCGTGGTGGTGGTGAGAATGACCCACGCAGAACCGTTCCAACGTCCGATGTGAAACTTGGAAGGGACCGTAGCGTCGTACTTGACGTTCGCTCCCGACAGGTACGCGGCCACGAGGAAGACCGGCTGACCGTTGACTCCCTTGTTGCGAGCTTCGGTCAGGTTGGTATCGTGGTCGAGAACCGACTCTCCGATCAGGTAGTACCCGGCAAGCGGGTTGGTGATCGTGAGTGGGTAAGAGAACTCCGCGGCGAGCCAAATCTCCAGGGGCGCGTACACCAGTCGCTGGTCCACCGCGGCCGGCTCGAAGTCCGTCGTCGGTAGCTTGACCGTATTGACGAAATCTTCAAGGTCCGAGAACAGGGTGTCCAGGTCCGTATCGAGCAGAAACTTCTGGTCGATCTCTTTGGTGAAGGTGATCATCGGATCTGCTTCTCCAACTGGATCTGCGCGCGATGGACCTTGGCAGGTCCAGCCAGCGTGGCGATCAGCACTCCGCAGTACGAGCGAGCGTTGAAGCCCACGACTGCACAGTCGTTACCCAACGTGATGTTGGTTCCTTCTTCATCGGAGGCCTGGAGTTGACCAGCCAAGATCGAAGGGTTAGCGATCGTCGTGGCAGGATTGGTCGTGCCAGCGACGTAGCTAAGGAGTTGGTCTACCTCGGCCCAGCTTTCCCCTGCCCACAAGGCTTTTCCATCCAGCACGGGCCACGCGTACACACGGCGACCGTAGTCTTCCGGCATCGAAACGTCCAACGAGTAGGAAAGGATCCCCTCGAAGTACGAGTCGTCGTTGAGAACTTCCAGCCCCGTGCCAGGGACCTGATGTCCCATGTTGGGAGTAAGGTAGCCCATGCTGACCTGATAGTTGGCTTGCAACTCCTTGATCGCGTCGATCCGCATCATCGTGCGCCGGACCTGGGAGTCTCCCACGTAGCCGTTCCGGATCGTGGTCAAACGTCCGGCGGCTTCCAGAAAGAGCTCTACGATCACGCGCCGATTGAGGGCCGCGCCGGAGCTCAGTTGGTACAGTCGGATAGATCCGTTCATGTTGGTAACACGACCTTAGCACGGTTCGTATTAGGAGGCAAGTCTCTATCGATCAAAGCCTGCTTCAACGCCGGTAGTTGGCGAGGCGCAGGCTTGTCCAGACCCGACGCTTTCCAGCGCACCCGATCCAGAGAGGTAGTGCTCAGCTTGATCATGTCAGGTTGGTCCGCTGGTCGACACCGAAGACGATCCCCAGTGCCTTGATCTTGACGAGGTGCCCTACCGGGAACGTCACCTTGACGCTATGGCTATACCCGGCCACGCTATTTCCGATTACGGGGGTGATCCACACGTCCCGCGGAGCGATCCAGCGCGGGCGGTCGGAGTACAGGAGGTTCACCTTCCCCCAATGGTCGACCGGCTGGCGAGCCCGGTCTACGGACTGGGCCGAGGGGAGAGAGAAGGTGGGGTCTGATTCGGCTTCGTTGGAGTTGAACTCGCCCGTCAGGTCCACTCCGAACTGCGCCGACGAGGACGGCTGGAGCAGCAGACGCAGGTTCATGACCGAGCGTTGGCTCAAGATGGTGGATCCCTGGGGGATCAGCCCCCTGACCGACACCACCGCCGGGCGGCTGTAGGTCCCACGGAACAACTGGTAGATCGAGTTGTCGCAGCCGTAGAACTTGTTGTCCCAGAAGCACAGGTCGAAGACCGACTCTTCAATCAAGTACCACTGACGTACCGTCAGATGGTACAGGATCATGTAGTTGTTCTTGGCAGAGACCAGGTCTTTCCTGACGGTCAGGATGTACCACTCGTTGGCCTTTACCGCCGACTGGACGTGAAATCGCTCGTCGAGATATAGGGCCTTGAGGTAGTAGGGACACTCCACGAAGTCGTGGGTTTCGCCGTTGTAGAACGCGAAGCCGCGATTCCAGAGGCCAAAGATTGTGCCATCCCCAACATCAACAAACGAACGCCCGTAGAGCGAACCATTGGCGAAATCCTGTTGGAGGACCCCGAGCGACCCATCGTTAGCGAGATACAGTACCTCCACAGTGGATCGAGTAATGACAGCGAGGCGGTCCCCCATGGGGACTCCGGCGCGCACATTGTCATTCGCCCGAAACTGGCGACTTCCTCGGAACTGTCCGAAGAACCCGTCATCAGAGATAGCCACGACATTCGCGTCCTCCAGTCCCCACAACACCACGAGCTCTTTCCACGAGCAGCCGCCGGAAGCCTGGGGAGGACCGCTCACCAAGGTATCGATCAGGCCACCCGCGGTCAGGACCGCGTCAGTAGCCTGCATCGTGATCCGGTTGTAGACCGTCTGTTGCCGATGGGATTCTTTGTAGTAGATTCCGTGGGAGCCAAGCCCACCATCGGGGTTGAGATTAAGTGTGCGACCGAATGTGACCCCGGTGATGTGGTCTTCTACCAGGGGAGGGTAGTAGTCGGCAACGGCGAACTCGGATACGAAGTAAGCCGGGGCACCCTCGTACAGGACAGGGTCATACTCAGGTTTGACCTCGAAGATACGAGAAGGAGGAGAGCAGCGACCCTTGTTACCATACTTGTCCTCGAACTGGATGACGGCCTCCCCGTAGTAGGAAACTCGGGTAGTTCCGTCCGCACCCTTGCACTTACTCGGCCCGGAGATGGGGGCCTTCTGCGTCCACCAGTACGTCGCGTAGGCGAAAGCCCCATAGACCCAGGCAGCTACGAACGGTGGGAGAGAGACGCGAACCTCGGGAGGAAGTCCTGCTTCCTGCACTCCCAGCGGGTGTACGTTCTCCAGGCCATCCCACATCAGAACCGGATCGCCATGGTTCGCGATGATCAGTTTGGCGGCATGGACGAAGATAGCCGGGTAGTACCGGTCACTGAACGGCTGGCCGAGGAAGGTGTAGAGGACCCGGAAGCCGTTGCCGTAGCTCTCACACAGGTTGGCACCCTGGACAAAGACCAGATGCTCCTTGCCCCGGAAGTCCAAGAAGATGGTCATCCGGGTGATGCTGGTCGACAGCGAGGGAGGAGTCCCGATGTAACTGTCGTTCTTGTTGCGCTGGAAGTAGTCCGTGCGGCCCGGGTAGTTTTGGAGGTACTCACCCTCGTCGGAGGGGTAGAAGTTGACGCTGCCCTCCCCGAGTCGGGCAAGATCGGTCTGCTGGGCGTCGATCAGCCCAGGACCGAAGCGAAGGTAGAGCTCACGGGGAAGGCGCGGAGTTTCTTCCATCTATTCCTTCCAGTTCAAGGCTTCGACCCAGTCGCCGCCATCAATGATACTCGGGCCCGCTACCGGGGGGAAGTGAGTCTCCGGTCCCTGGTCGCCGTCGGCGGCGGGGCGGGACTCGTTGAGGAGGTACTTCAACTGCTGACGGAAGATGACCGAAGCCGTCCGCTGACTCTGGGCGTCCCCCCCTTGGAGGTCCAGCACGCCCTTGAGAAAGATGCGGAGAAGCTCCAGGACCTCGTCGTTGCGACCGAGGTTTAGGTAGTCCTTCTCGTAGGGACGGCGGCCCCAGCAGTTGACGTGTCTGGTATTGAGCGAGTGGCGAGTAGCGTCCGGGGGCGGCCACAGCCGGATCAGGGTCTTGGCTCCGTCATAGTAACGGGTGGCCGTTACCAGCACGACGTCCGAGATAGGGTCGATGTGGGGGCTTCCCGCCGTCGCGGCCGTCCGTTCCTGGACAAGCCACATCGGGGGCCGCTGGCGTGGAGTAGAACGGTTCTCCAACGATCGATACAGGCGCAGGTAGTACGACGTACTTTCCGAGCGGTCGGCCGCGGGATTGCCGTAAACAACCGACGCGGCGAAACCCGTCGTATTGACGTAGGTCTGCGACGGCCCGGGGTCGGATTCCAGTCCCGTCTCGGGATCATACCTCGTGTAGAAGTATGTGTACGTCCCGTTGGCGAGCACGCCCGATCCCGCGCTGCTCACAACCGGAGCGTAGCCGGGAGCAGGGATCTCGCGGTGCGTGTTGTCTTCATCTACATAGGAGGTGGGGTTGCCCAAGTTTGGATGGACATTCCCACAGAAGCGGATGGAGAGGAAAGTCGGCGACAGCCGCGACAGCTTGCGCTTTCCATCCAGACGAATGTAGTCGACCACCGTCGTGCGGAGGCAGTACGTGTTGCGCGAGAAGTAAAGGACGTTGCCAGTGGAACTGCCCAGGATCTCACGGTCCACGTAGAAGCGGGCGGAGTTGAACAGTCCGTAGTCCAACACGCGGTACCACTCGTCACCGAGCATTACCACGCGACCTGTCATCAGAAACCCCAGCGAGAGGTTCTGCGTACAAGTGACGTAAGTCTGACCCTCGACCCAGCTAAAGGTCGCCGGTTGGGGCTCGGCCACGGCGGCCTTGGTGAGCAGGTCGACCATGACCCAGTTCCACACCCAGGACTTCTCTCGCAGGAGACTGTACTCTTCCTCCAGCGCGTGGTAAAGGGAATCTACAACCGCACTGGTTCCCAGCCCCGCGGAGAACGTCGCCATCAGTTCGTCAACGCGGATGGTAGCCATGAATGAGTACCCCTGGACCGACGAAGGCCGGCGAGGATTTCTCCTCGCCGGCCGTTCCGGTCAGGAACGACTACCGCAGAAGGCGGGGCGGAAGCAGGAGCTCCAGGTCGAAGAAGCCGGCCGCGCCGATCGTCTCCGACGCGAGACCCATCCCGAACGCCCGGGGGTTCGCATCCCCGAGGAGGTTCTTGAACAGGCTCGTGTTGTACTGCGCGATCGTGCCGGCGGTGTTGATGGCACCGGCGGCCTCAACTTCTCCCGCGACCGTGGTGGAGGAGATTACGATGTCGTTCGCGGTGATCGCGGTCGACGCCTTGGCCTCGTACTTGGAGCACCGACGCACCAACCACAGGAAATCGCCCGCGGAGATCGTGAGGACCCGGTGGGCCTCGTAGGTCTCGAGCTCGTCCGTGACGTGGTAGTAGTAGTCGGTGAGCAGCGCGCCGGCGATGTCCTCGACCTCTTCGGTGGCCGCGATCAGCACACCAGCCTCGGAGAGGAAGAGCCCCTCCTTGGTCGGAGTGTAGGTCGCGTTGCCGACGGCGTCGTAGGCAACGGTCCCCAACGTGATCGCCGCCGCGCCCGTGGGATGGACGTAGGGGGTGAACTCGTAGTGGATCTTGGTGTTGGTGGAGTCCTTGAGCTCCCAGATCACTTCACGGTTCTCGCCCGCGGCGTAGAGGTCGGAACCCGCGATGATTTCGCGGTAGGCGACCTCGGAAGCCTTGACCACGGCGTTCGGGGGTCGGTAGAACGGGTACGGCGCCTTGTCGGTCCAGGTGCCGTCCTGAGGACGATGACGAGCCATGATTGCCCCCTTACGGGTGGTAGGAGATGTTGGTGGTCATGGTCTGCGCGCCGCCCGCGAGGGTGGCGAGCTTGGCCGTGATCTTGTCGTTGGCGGGGATCTTCTTGACGGCGCGCATGGTCATGCGGTTGCCGTTGGAGGTGCGGAACCGAGCGAACTCGGTATCCGCCGCGCCGTGGTAGAGCACGATCTCGAACTGGCCGGCGCCGGAAGTCGTGGTGCACTCCAGGGCATCGACGTAGAACGGGACCGCGATACCGTTGGCCGGCACGATCTCGGCCGAGGCGCCGAGAACCCACACTCCGGCGCCACCGGTGACAAGCACGCCGTTGGCGAGCGTCGGGTAGACCTTGGTCTGGTTGGAGATGTGCTGACCCTGGAGAAGGTCGGTCGTCACCTGGATGGCGTCGACAACCGCTTTGACCGCCGCCACCGCCGCCGCGAGCGTCGTCGGTGTGTTGGTAGCGAAGAACGCCTCGATGCGGTCGAGGACCGACTTGGAAGCGAGGCCGTCCATTACCAGGTACTCCAGCGAAGGCCGTTGTCCGAACCGGCGACACCGTTGTCGGACATGCGGGACATGACCGGGTTGAACGAGGTGATCGTCCAGGAGGTCTCGCTCATCTGGCGGTACGGCTGGCGCGGGCTGATCTTGCGCCACTTGATCTTGGGGTGCATCGCGATGCCGATGTTGCCGGACATCTTGAGGGGGGACTTGACACCCATGTCCTCGAAGTCGGTGTCCATCTGGGCCTTGTCGCCGGGGCCGTTCTTGTTCTCCTCCTTGTGGTTGTCCTCGAGATGGAGAGCGTAGATCGTGTCCGCCGGGCAGTTCACGTCCCACGCGAGGTGGGCGCCGTCGATCATGAAGCCCTTGTGACCGAACTCAGCCTGCTTGCGCTCGGTGATGAGCGCGTAGTGCGAGCCGATCTCGAGCATCGCGCGGCGGAACATCTCCCACACGTCCTTGTGCGTGCAGAAGTCGGACGCTTCGTTGGTGCCGACCGTGGTCTGCGTCTTGAGCTGGAGGAACGCGAGGAGACCGGCGGGGACGGTCGAGCCGGCCGCGATCGTCCCGAAGTTCGCCGCGAGCTGGACGAACTTGTTGCGGAACCACGCCTTCGTGGCCTTGTCGACGCCGCTCACAACCTTGACCTGAGAGGCCGGCGCGGCCTTCTCGATCATGTTGGAGAGACCGTCCGGCTGCTTCCCGCCCTGGCCGGAGAAGAGGGCCGCAGAGAGCGTGCGGCGCATCGCCCAGGCGAGCTCGGCGGCGCGCATCTCGGCGAGGTCGAACAACTGGGCCTGGTCTCCTTCCTTCTGCATCGCCTCCAGGAGGTCGAAGCCGGTCGGGAAGACGCAGTAGCGGTTCGTCCAGAACCCCATCTGCGCGGCCGTGGTCTGGTGGTCGGGGAGGGAGTCGCCCCGATCGATCCAGCGCCCCGACACGGGGGGCGCCACGTACATAGGCACCTCCAACGTGTCGTGGATGTTGATGATGTTCCCCACCTGGAGGATGCGGTAGTATAGGTAGCTCTTCTTGAGCTCCTGGATCACGAGCGTGCGGGAACGCTCGTCGGTGGCCTGGATCAGCCTCCAGTTGTCACTGTATTCTTGACGGGAACCCATGTGTGCCTCTCCCTGATGATGGGCAGCTTCGCTGGCGGGTGACTATCCCGCAAAGCTAACTACCCGAGATTGAAACCATCTTTCATGACGCGCTTGTGTTCCTCGGGGAAGCTCTTGGCGAAGATTTCCTCCACCGAGAGGTTGCCCTTCTGCTTGGCCGGACGCTTGGGCTCGGCCAACGGGTCACCGGCACCGTCTGCGGTCCCCGACGCGTCGGCGACCTGCTGACGTTGGGTCATGAGGCGCTTCTCTGCGGCGCGAGCACCTTGCTCGCGGGCCTGTTGGATGGCGGCGTCGAAGTGGTAGAGCTTGGCGGCGTCCTGCGGGGTGAACCCCTTCTCGGCGTAGGCGGCGACCTGCTTGAGGTAGCCTTCGACGCTGGGAGCGTCCGAGAACGCGAAGGTGAGGGCATTGTCTCCCTCACCGTAGACGAAGGGCTTCTCGGCGAGACCGAGCAGGCCCTCGTGGAAGGAGCGGGTCTGGTTGATCTCCGACATGCGGCGATCGTGGGCCTGCTGGTCCGAGTGGGTCCAGGGCTTGCCGGCGTCCTCGGTCCGGACCTGAGGAGCTTCCGGGGTCTTGAGGAAACGCTGCATGTGGGAGCGGGCGCTGAACGCCGGGGCCTGCTGGACCACGGGAGCCTGAGCCACCGGAGCGGCCGGAGCGGCCGGAGTCTGTCCACCGGCACCGGCACCGGCACCACCACCGTCGCCTTCCGGCGCGCGGCAAACATTCATGAGCTTGAGAAGAAACACTTGACCTCCAGTGGATTCAGACGAGTTGGCCGACTTCGGCGGGATCTTCGACAAAGTGCGACTTCTTTGCCATGTCGCGGGCGGTCTCACTCGGAGCCGCGTTGTCGAGGAAAGTGTCGTACACGGAGCGCTGGGACTTCCCGATGGTGGAGTCTTCTCCGGCCAGGGCCATCACCATTCCACGCTCGTTGAGGATCTGATGGTAGTGGGTTTCGGAAGTCGCGATGATCTTCTCTCGCTCCTTCCCCAACTCCTTGCCCTTCGAGTCCTTGATGGTCTTGATCTTCTCGATTGACGAGAGACGCATCGGGAACGGGGACTTCTCAGAGCGTGAAGTGCAACGCATCGGGAGTGCGAGCTTCTTCTTGTAGTTGTCCGCGCCACAACCTTTACAGGAGTGACGAGGAGGGAGAGAGCTTTCGCTCATCTTCCTCTCTACTTCGGTGACTGCCTTACAGTCCTGGCATTCCCAATCGTGGCGCACTTCAAACTCCGGAGATGCCCGTCCGCTTCAACCCGCTCATAGCGTTGCTCATCGAGAGCCCGCGGGAGCCAAGCTGACGCTCGGGGTGTTGCCCGTCTGCCATATCAGATAGCCCGAGGGGGCCGTCTTGTCCAGAAGAAAGTTGAGGAATCCCGGAAAGCCCAGCTTGAACCTGGGGATCTGCGGAGCCTAACTGACCCTCACCGGGACGACCGGCGCCCCGGCTGGCGAGCAGAGAGGATCCCTTGCCGTAGATCCTCACCGTCTCGCGCGCGAGCTTCTCCAGGTCGATGTACGGGATCAGGACCCCGCCGGAGTCCGTCATGAGCGTGCGGAGGAACTGGTTCCACGACAGCTGCGATTCGGCGTCCGTGTCTCCCGTGTCGACCACTTCCACGTTGTAGATGAACGACTCCGTAAAGTCGTGCGTCCCGCGGTTCATCTTGACGATGCGGTCCTCGATCTGATAGGTACGACCACCGGACTGGTGGTTGTAGAGACCGATGAGATGCATCAGCTTCATCAGCACCTTGCGGGCCGACTGGGCGATCTCGTTCTTCATCCCCTCGACATTGATGCCCGTCGCCTGAATCAGTGCCGACGTCTGCCGGGCGGAGATATCCTTGATCGGTTGACCACGGTCCATGTCATTCGCCCCGGAGGACGTCTGCGCCAGGGATTTGACGTAGTTGAGGTGGACGAGGAAAGCCTGGTCCAAGGGCTCTGGCTTCCACCGCTGGACCTGCGTGATGTCGTTGACGGCGACTGGTCCGCGGTAGCTCGGATCGTTGAGCTTCTTCGCTTCCTTCGGTTCCAGTCCTGCGCCCGCCCCGTTCAGGGTCTTGGGGTTGAGCAACTCCAAGAACTTGTGGTAGAGGGACTTGACGCCGATGTCGAAGATGTCGGCAAACTGAGCCAGGGTCTTAGCGGTGCTGGCGTCGTAGTACCCCTTGTGCTTGAGGGGCTTTACCGGCGTGAGAGGGATCATGCCGCCGTAGGGATTCACGGTGTTCGTGATGACCCACTCGGAATGACCAAAGACGTGGCAGAGATACCAGTTGTTGTAGTCCGGGTTGTTGCGGTCCCGGATGATCCACGTCTCCATGATCAACATGAGTTCGGGAAAGAGCAAAGGATCCATTCCGGACGACCGGGTGAAGATTTCCTTGAACTCGCCGTTGATAGAGCCACTGGCGTAGCCGTAGTCCACGTTGCGGATCTTCTTGAGCTCGGCCCGAGTCATGAAGCGGAGACGACAAATGTAGTCGACCCCTTCCTCGTTGCGCGCCTGAGGAGGGATGAGGACCAGCCGCGGGTCAACCACGGTAAGCCACGGGTAACCCATCGTCGCGTTGAAGACCGGCTGCGCCTCGCCTTCTTCTTCCATCGCCGGGATCTCGGCGAACGGATCGAAGGGGAGAACGTTGTCCGGCTGGACGCCGTAGGCAGCCAACTCCGAAGGATCCACCGGCTCGTACTCGTCTACGGCAGGGTTGTCCGGGAGCATCTCGGTCTGGTCGACGTTCGGGGAGAAAACCGAGCGCATCACATCCAAGGACCAGGGGTCCAGAGGGTGACCAACTTCAAGCCAGCCCGTGGTCGCCCACATGGCGTCCTTGGTCGCCTCGAACAGTTGGTCAGATAGGGAGGCGATACGAGCCACCGACTCCGACACGACCGTCGCCGTGTCGGCCTTCTCGGCGTAGTCCGGGTTGTCCGGCTTGATGCTGACCTCGAAAGGCCGAGCGAACAGTCGCATCTGGAGGACGCGAACGAAGTCCTCGACGAGGTTACCGTTGCGGAACCCCGAGCCCGTGTTGCGGACCAGGACGTTGTGCTTCTCCCAGTCCGGGTCGCACTGGGACATCCGCTGCTGGAGGTCGGCACGAAGGCGTTGGTCCCAGAGCTCGACCAGAGCCTTGGTCATCTTCTTCTTAGCCATTACCAACCCTCCATTTCGGATGGATCAAGATCGATGTCGGTAATCCCTTCCCCGAAGACCCAGCCGCCGAACTCGGCGTGGTTAGGATCGCGGGCAGGATCGTAAACGATGAGATCTTCCACAGGGTTCCGATCCTTCACGTCGTAGGCGCGAAGGAGCCCCAAGTAGAAGAGGCGGCAGGTCTCGGCGTGGCAATCAGCCAGGACGATATCGTCGTGGTTGTTGACATCGGCTCCGACCTTGCCCGTCTTACCGTTCACTATAAACGATCGAAGCTCGTGAAGCAACTCAATAGACAAGATTCTGGTATAGTCGGCGTTGTACGCCGCCCTTAGCTGGGCGAGCATCTCGACGCGGTTTCCTGCGCCCAGTTGGGTCCATGCTCGATCGATCGCCGGACGCCCCTTAGGAGTCGGCCAAATGAGGAGCTTGGGGTAACCGGTCTGGTAGAACCACGTCAAGAGCGTGGCACCGGGGCCGTTGCGCTCCACGTTGACGTGAGCGTTGTTGTAGAGCACGCAAAGCAGGAGCAAGGGAATCCAGGCTTCCTCCGGACGCACGCGCGCTCGGTAGATAGCCACCGTAGTACCTCTCTCATTCTTGACCGGGAAGACCGTCCAGTCGGGGTCGGAACTTCCCTGTTCATTGATAATGGTCTTGCCCTCGCAGACGTCGCCCCCGACGAAGTAGCGAGCCTCTCCGTCCTTCACTGGGAGCTCCCAAACTTTCAGGTCTCCGTTGCGGGAAGTAGTAATCTGCGGGACGACCGTATTGTAGAGGCAGGGGCGGGAATGGTCAATGAAGCCCGTCGCGTTCGTGAGGTGGCCGACGAGCAGCGGAGCTCGGACAGACTCTGTCTCGGCGAGGTCCAGCTTCTCCTTGGGAAAGAAGCTGGAAGAGATGGCACGCCACGCGTGGCCCGGAGTAGTAGGATACTCTTGGTCGAAGGTGTCGCGGTTCCCCTTGAACTTCCTCTTGATCGCCATCCGGCGCCAGTACGTCTGCGCCGGGGAGAGCTTGTAGGTCGCGGAGTACGCTTCCTCGTTCATGACGAACTCACCCGAGTCGTCTACCTCAGCCACCTCGGGGTCGTCGTTAAGGTAGATGAAGTCGCGGTCAGCGTCATAACTGGACTCAGGAGGCGGAAGCTGGTACTCACCGGAGATGAACCACGGGAAGAAGAGCGGCTTGTAGCCGTAGGACGGGTCCTTGACCGCGCGCTTCCATTCTTTGGCGAAGTGCTCCTGCCCCTCGGCCGTAGACTCGTTGACGTGGATCGTGTAGCGCGACTCCGACATACCAGGGAGGATGGACGCTTCTACTTCACCGGCGCGGCCTGCGGGCCACTTCGGCTTCTCCGACTCATGGAGCACGGAGATGCGCTCTGACGTGCCCGGATTGGGAGACTCGGCAGACTCGAACATGAGTCCCGAGCCGTTCGAGAAGATGAAGATTCCCTGGGACATGTCCCGCTTGGTGAGCTTCGCCTTGAACGCGTTGCCATGGTTCGTCTCGATGTAGTCGAGCCACTTCATCACCATGTCTTTCTTGGTGATGTTGTGCTTGCCCTTGTCGATGATGAACAGAACGACGAAGTTCTCGAACGTCAGTGCGAGCCAAGTCCAGAAGGCCAGCAGGAGGGTCGTACACCCCAACTGACGAGACTTGAGAATGATGTAACGAACCGGAATCTTTCGGATCAACAGGTCGTAGTAGAGCTCGGCCAGCAGAAGCCGTTGCATCTCAGTCAGGAAGAAAAAGCCGGAGCCTCCTTCCGGGTAGTCCGGGTGCATCCCGGGCCGGTACGGAATCTTGAGGCAGTTGTTGCAGAAGAACTCGAAGTCCAGCTTGAGCTTGTCGTCGAAGCTGAAGTCTGGAGTGAAGGAGCCTTCATCTACGGGGCTGGCGAGCATCGTGACGATGGCGGGCGGTCGAGCCACCCTGTCCAGCGGATTGGAGAACTTCTTCGTCGGAGGCGGACGGTTGAAGTCCGGGAACTCCGGGATCTTGATGGTTTCCAGTAACGCGGCCTTGTCCGGCGACACGCCGATGTTCTTGGCGAACCACTTGAGCCCCTTGGCCTTGAGGTCCGTCACCGAGACGTGGACGCCCAACTCGCGCAGGAGCCCAACCAATACCGTGAGGTCAGTCTCTGCGATCTGGAGTTGATCGTAGGTGTGCTTCTTCTCTGGTGAGGGCTCCAGGAAGCGGTCGTACTTCGCCCGCAGGTAGGCGAACTCCGCGTACTTCTGAGAGATGGACGAAACAAGTCCGTCCAACTGCACTTTGGTGTTGCGGGCCATTACCAGACGTCATCGTCGGTAAGGGGAGGATCCAGAAGCTCTGCCACCCCGGGTAGGGCCACCTCTTCCGGCAGCGCCACCGAGAGAACCTCTTCTTGCTCCGGAGATGCCTGGCTGGCTACCTCGGGGGGCAGAGCTTGAACTGGCTTGACGTGAGCCACCACGCGTTCATCGCGCTTCGGGGCAAACATCGCATACAGGCGATCTTGGGGAGCCGTCTCCTCGACGGTCTTCGGCGTCAGGCCGAGGGCTCCACCCATGATGCGGTCGTGGATCACGAGGCCGCGTCCCGCGTCCTTCGGATCCACCGTCACCACTTCTCCGGTCTGAACTTTCTTTCCGCCTACGACCGAGAATGACTTCACTACCCGCTCGCCCTTGATGATGGAGATCACCTGATCGGCGAGGGCTTCCTCGCCGAAGTTGGTGGCTTTCATCCGATCGAGGATGGCTTGGCGGAAAGTGCTCATATCACGGGACGATAGAGGTGGGGGTAATGGTCTCCACTTCGGGGTAGGCGTGGTCACCCGCAGGATGGGTTTCGAAGGTCAGGCCGGGGAGTCCGAGCTTCGTGAAGGCCCCATCACGGACGGCCATGAGCATCAGTGTGACAAGAACGATGATACGGACTTCCCAGCGGAGCCCGTTCAGTTGCCCCACCAGCGCGAGGCTGTTTGCATCCGCATTGTTGACAAGCCTGGTGACCAGGTTGAAAAGCTGGTTCTCTGTGCGATCAGGCAAGGTCGGGGTCTCGGAGCTCACTTGTTTGCTTCCTCCCAAAAAAACGGGTCGCGACCGATGCGACAGACCATCTTCTCCCCAGCTGCCTTGGCGACCTTCATCTTCTCAAAGAAGGGGGCATAGGCGAGCTTGGAGTTGGTCACGGTGTTTACTCCTCGGTACAAGCCCAGGAGTATACAACCCTCGGTATCTTTGTCCGTGTTCCCGGTGTGGATCCGGATGCCCTGGAAGTTGGGCACGTTGAGCAGGATCGGCATGTCCTGCTGGAACCGATTCGAGAAGGTGATGTCCATCTCGTAGGTGCCAGCAGGGATGGCCGTCTGCCCGGGGACCTTCGGAGCCGACCCGCGGTCATAGTCCTCCAGCGCGTAGCTGTAGAACGAGCGGTTCAAGAGCACGATGGAAATCGTACTCGTGCGCGTGAACCAGGTACGACGCAGGTCAAGCTCGAACATCAGGTTTCTCCACCGTGGATGAACTCCTGCACCTGCGTCCCGTAGAACGCGACCGCCTGCGAGGCGCGGTAGCGGGCGAGGCGAAGCTCGAACGTGTAGATGTTCGAGGTGATCATGTCTTCGCGCATGGACACCGCGTTGGTACTCGTGGCGAGAAGAATGCACTCATTGCCGGCCATCCGCGCCGTCTCGATGTGGCGCAGGGCGAGAGTCCGCTCGGGAGACTCTACGCAGCGGTTGAAGATCCCGAGCGCGAACTCTTCGAGTTGGACCCGAAGTTGCTCGAACGGGGAGCGTCCCGCCTGGGAGCCCGGCACGGACTCGGACTGGAAGAAGACGGAGAGCTCATTCTCCCGGTCGCGGAGCCACTCGTGGGCCAGCTTGGCCTCGGGGGTGGTGACGCCGCGGTAGCGGAGTCGGTCCTGGACGTCTTGGAAGGAAGAGAAGGGTCGAACAGCGGGGTTCATCGTGGTGGCTCCAAGTTGAAGGGAACGCAGTCGGTCGTTCTCCTTGGACGGGGAGAACGACCGACCACGACTGGGCGGCCGGGGGTCATTCGGCAACCTCTTGTCCGCCATGGTCGGGACCAGACCGGTAGCCTCGTCAGGGACTCCCATCCCATCGAAGGTTTACTACCATTACGAAGCGACGTCGCTTCGACGTCGAGACAGACAGAACCTCCCTAAGGAGTGGCGCCGTCGGCCGGGGGTTTCACACCCTGGCCCTCCGGATCGCTGCCCACGTCCGAAGTGTTTCCCTTTGGCGCGCTGACCTGGTCATCGCTGACCGGCGTGCCTACTCGGAACTGTTCGAGGCTGCCGGTGCGCTCGTACTCGGCACGAGCGCTCGGCGGGGGCGTGCGCTCGTACTCGGCACGAACGCGGGCAGCGTCTTCATCATCGCCAGCCACGTAGTAGCTGATCTCGACCTTGAGGCGAGCCATCCCGTGCTTCTCACGGAGTTCCGCGGCGCGACGGAGGAACTGCTCGCCGAGCTCTTCGTAGAGCTCGATCGCGTCCGGAATCCCGTCGTGGTCGAGGTCACCGGGCAGGTCCGGAAGGAGGCGGCCGACGAGTCCGCCTACCTTGTTGACGAAGAAGTCGAGGATGTCGGTCCGGACGATGCCGTCCGAGCTCTTCAACAGGAACGCGAGGTCCCGGCGCTTCGCGTACTGCGAGTCCGGGGTAGACGCGTGGATCTCACGAAGCGTGCGCTCGTCGCCCGTCGTCCAGGGACCATCTTCACCGAAGATGAACCGCAGGAGAAGGGCGACGAAGCGCGAACGCTCGCCTTCTTTCTTGCGCTTGATGGGGATGGGACACCTCGGGGGGTGGTGAGCGTGGAGTGGTTCATCTACGGGGGTGGTAGGGGCCGTGAGATAGGCGCTGCCTCCCTATGCTATTCCGTCGGGGTAGTATCCCATGCCTGGGACTTGCCGAGACTGCACTGGTACTGCTTCTTCTCTCACCCACTACCCTGCATGACGGCGGTTAGTCTCTGTCCCGCGTTGAGCTTTACGAGCGCAGCCTGTCAGGAGCACGCTCGGCATCGAGGAGTTCATATTCCCTCGACCATGACGGGGTAAGAATCCGGTGTGGCCGTACTTCCATCCGCCAAGGAGGCCCAGCTTAGTGGTACCTCGCGCACAGGCTCCCCGCGAACACGAGGCTGGCCTGGAGTGCTTGTTGTTCCCACGATGGAGAACGGTCGGCGAGCTTCCTCTCTGATCCACCAAGTCCCGGTACGTAGGAGGCCGTGAGGCTACCGTCTACGGGGTTGAATGAAACGCCGATGGCACTGTCTACCTCAATAGAGGAACGCTCTCAGAGGGCAGATTCTCCAGCACCATGCCGATCCCATAGCCCGATGGCGCAAGGTCGTCAAGAGAAATCGTGAAAGACGTGGTTGAAGCTGCATTATTCGGCGGTGGCGTCCGGTGGGGGTGGGGAGGGCGGCGCTTTATCTCATCGTGGGCGCGTGGACGTAGTTACGTAGGGGCGCAAGGAGGATACGTGATGGAACATGGGCGCGCGTATATAGGGGCGGGATTGGTGAGAGTGTCCAGAAGGTAGAATAAGGGTTAAAAGGGGGTGGGGGAAGACTGCGGTCCCTGTGTCGTGTCGCAAGACCGTTAGCGTGTGGACGCGCTTCACGACGACGTGCGTACCCGCATCACGACGACGTGCGTACCCGTCAACGCGACGACGTGTGGACGTGCGATGCGACGGTTACAGGGTGGTGGGTGGTCGGTCCCAACGTTGGGCCACGGTCCGGCGTAGCAGGTTCGGTGCGTGAGTGTGTGGCGCCACCCCACCACTTGAGTGTACTGTAATGGCCGAGAACATGCGTTCAGTATGCCCTGGCGGGGCCCCCCCGAGCTACCAAATGACACCGAACCCCCCCAAATGTCCCAACGTCCAACGCCAGCTATGGAAAGCCCAGGTTCGCGGCCCATTATTGTCGGCATTCCCGGAAACCCAGGTTCCAAGCACACTATACAGTCAGAAGGTACACAAATACCACTCACCCCCTCCCTATTCTGCCCTCATCACGATCCTGTAACGACGCAGTCCACCCACCCCGTAAACGTGCTTCCTTCCTACATTATTCCGATCCGCCCCACCGAATAACCCAGGAACACCCGTGGCTATTTCGTTCCCCCACCGTCGCAACAAACATAACGCTTCAGCACTTGCGACGTGAGTGTAATCTTGCCACGCCCATTTCACTGTCAACCAAGCCAAGATGTGCCCGGCCTCACTGGACATGCGTACAGTATACTGCACTCATGTTCACCTAAGCGTCCACGGCACCGAATGGACATGCCCCTTGCGTCGCATCGCAAGGCACGAACGTTGGTCACGATCGGCCCACACTGTAGTCCGCGTGAACGCGATCGCGAGCGCGCGCATCGCGCGGACATAGCGGTGGGGTTCGGTTCGGGGCACGGTCCAGCGGCCCGCCAGGGCACGGCCCGCCAGGGCTGGACCGTGCGCTGGCGGCCCGCCAGCGGCCCGCCAGCGGCCTGCTGCCAGGGACGCACCTTTCGTCGCAAGTGAGTGTCCGCTTTCCCAGTGATCTCACACACTTAGAAGAATCTTCGATCCGGATCGCCGATCTTCCTTGCCGCGCCGGGCCCCCGACCATACATGGTTTGGGCGGGGTGAAACCCGCTGGCGGGTACAACCCCGCGCGGCCCCCGGGCCGTAGGACGGTGGGGGCCGCAAACTTTCGCAAGGAAGTTTGTAGCCAAGATCCACCGGGCCCCTTAGAAGGTTTGTGCGGGGCATGAAACCCCCTCGGCAGGCAGCGGATCCAGCCCGCGCACCTTGCCCCGTAGCCTCGGGCCATTCGACATCCTTACTCACGTTCCTTGATCTTGTGGTGCTTCGGTGCCGAGATCATACGAACGGCGAATGATGCATAAGAAATGGAAACCGAACGCCCAACGCGTTTCATGCCCCCCTAAGGGGCCCCGAAACACGGTCCAGCGTTCACACTATGCCGCGCACTTTCACGGGCGCCAACGGGATACACCCGTTGCCCGTAGGAAGGTAGAATGGATAAGCTCGTGGAAAGCTACAGCGATCATGTTGCGATCGGGTTCACTCACCCGGAAGCACGCGACGCTGCGCTCTTGCTTCACTACCCGGGTTACACTTGGGCTGAAGTAAGTTTCATCACGTTTCTCGCTTCGGTTTGGTAGGAACGCGCGCCGATCTTCGGATCGGCGCCCGTGATAGTGCGCGGTAAACGGGAATACAGAATGAAAGAAAGCCGTAACATGATCATCCAGCCCGCTAAGGGCAATGTTTCTAACGTGGTCGTGGTCACGCGTGCTAAGGTGCGCGCCGATCGTGATCCTTCTAAGCTTCCTCCGAAGCCCCGGAAGCCTGCTAAGGCACCCCGGAAGCCTCGCGAGGCCGCGCCGTATAAAGGCGCGTATCAGAATGAGCGTCTCTACGGCTTCACGGTCGTGGATCACACGGAACCGGGAAAGTTTGTAGCCGGTGACGTAGTTGGGGAATACAGCCCCGGGAACTACGCTAACGGCGCTCACTCGCCGATCCGCTTCATTCCTGCTAAGGAAGTGAAGATCGCCATCGCGGGCAAGATCGCGGACAACTACCGTAGTTTGCGCGTCAAGCCCCCGGAAGCCACGATCCAGCCCCCGGCTAAGATCGACAACGTGTTTCGCCCGATGTCGTGTCGTGAGAAGAAACACGCGCGTAAGATGACTAAGCCCCCGATCCATATTCCGGCCGATCCCGCGTTCATTCGCACTCACGGCCGTAACGCCGTGATGGCTGTTGCCGAAACCGAAGCGCGGTTGATCGAACAAAGCGTCCTGACGCTTGGTACGGTCGGCCTCAACGCACATTCGATCCGTGGCAAGCGGCTCGTTCGCGAGGGTGACGGCGGGAAGGAACTGGCCCGGGGGATCCTGCCCTCACAATGGGGCGCGTACGTTCGCGGCACCCCGGGGTACTAACCCCCATCACACTACAGCCTGCGCTATGCGCGGGCTGTACGTGTTTGTGCGCCCGTTGCGTCGTAACGCACGGATGCTCTTTGCGTTGCGACGCGTCGCAACGCAGGAACGCACGCTCTACATCTACTTGCGCCCGCTTGATTCATACGTGGATCGCGCGGCGCTATTCGTATCCATTCCGACCCCGTTTACCGCGTACACTCTTTGCGACAAGACGTCGCTACCCTGCTGGACGCATTCCAGCTAACTCCGGTGAATCCCGGATCTGTACCCCACGTAGGCGATGACCCGAACTGGCGAGCCGTACATAGGGGACATGCTACCCTCCCCGAGGGTGTGTTGACGAGTGACATCGTGGTGTGTGCTAAGACATTGTGGTGACGGGGACGCTCTAAGCGTTAGAACCCGGTAGCCACCGTGTCGGACCGATCCCCGATGCCGATAGTTGGGAACCAATCCCGAGCGCCAGTCGCTCCACTGTAATCGCGCCTACAGGGCGGCGCGTGTGTTTCCCTAAATGAGGTCCCGACCCGGAATACGGGTCGGGCCTCCACTAAGACGCTCGCATACCGCGTGCGCCTTGTTGGAGGATTGCATGAAAGATCCCATCGAAGACGAGCCCTACGTCGACCACTACAAGACCATCCCCCTCCCCGACCTGTACGTCAAGGCGTGGGACGCCCGCGACCGGATCTCGGTGCTCGACAACCGAAAGCGCCAGCTCAAGTACGAGATCGAGCAGGTCGACACCGAGATGCGTGACCTGCGCTCCAACCTGATGGGCCTCGACGGCGCCATCCAGGACCGTCGCGACGGCGTGGTTTCCGAACCCAAAGACTGATCCGGAGGTCCCGCTTCATGCGGGGCCTCCAGTAAGACTCACGGATCCACCGTGGCTCTTGCTGGAGACCCACTATGAAAGAGATTGTGATCGCTTTCCCCTTCGCCCTCTCCTACCGGGATGACAAGGGGCGCCTCGTCAAGATCCCGTGCGACGAGGTCATCATCGACTTCGGCGCCGTGGGCACCGAGCTTCCCCGCGCCAACGTCTACGTGAGCCACGACTGGGAGCTTCATCCCGCCGACGTGGCGCGCATCGAGGAAGCCGCCAACGAGGCCGTCCTCACGGCGTTCGCCAAGACCGTGTGCAGCGCCCGTCTGCGCGACGTGGTGCTCTGATGGACGACCTCATGTTCATCCGCCTTCTCGGTTCGGCCTTCATCCTCGTCGGCTGCGCGTCCCTGCGCGCCGCGTGGTTGAGCGCCCGCGATTGACGCATGGGCCCGACTTCGGTCGGGCCCATAGGTCAACCACGGAGCGGGCTATGCCCCAACTGACCAAAGCCGAGCGGGAAACCCGTGCTTCCCTCCCCAAAGCGAGCAAGTATCGCTACCTCTCCAGCGACGACCTCCGCCGTAAGCGGACGCTCTACCTCAACGCCGCGCGCGAACTGTCGTTCGAGTACCACGATCTTCTCGCTCGTGGCGCCGACACTGTCACGCTCGAAGACGTCCGCTACCGGATCCGCAAGATCCTCGGTGGCGTCGGCCGCTGTACGTGCATCCTGCGCGACCGGTGGGACGAGTAACCTCAACTACAGGAGGGCCCCATGGCCTACGACGAGAACGACGACGAGATCATCCGTGAGTACGCCGTGCCCAACCAGGGCATCCAGATCATCCACGCCTCCTACAAGGGTGCGCCGACCAAGTTCGGTCTTCGACGGGTGATCGTCAAGAAGGACGGGCAAGTCATCTACCGGCCTATCGGCCGCATGACCGGAGTCGAGATCCGCGCGATTCATGCGTGCATCCTCGCTGACAACTCACTCATGCCCCCCGGGTAGGGGGCCCCGGGCCCCGCCGCTCTACTGTAGACGGCGGGGCTCCCGTTCGGCGCCGAGTACGGCCTCCGAGAAACCCAGCTTCTAAGCCGGGTTTCTCGAAGCCTTTACTCTTTCCGATTATTTGCTCGACGCCCCTTGCCTGACGGCCCGGGATAGAGCATAACCTAATCACCCCCGGCGCCGCCACGCCGATGGTGACTCCCTCAACTGGACCACTTGGCGGAAACCTCAAGGACGGACAACATCATCATGAAGAGCCTCATCTTCCCCCTCCTCGCCGTTTGCTTCGCTCCCGAGACCGATGGTGGTGGCGCGGCCCCCACCGAGGATCCCAACTCGGACGCCATCCTCCGCGAGCTCTTCGGCCCGGCGTCCATGGTCGACGCCGAGCTCGTGGACGAGGAGACCATCCTCGACAACATCGCCGCCGCCCGCGCCGACGCGTTCTACCTGGAGACGAGCCGCAGCCTCCGCGCCGACTTCGACTCGCTCAAGGGCGTCTCGAAGGCCGAAATCAAGGCCGACCTCGCCCTCCAGGATAAGGCGCTTCGCGCCAACGGCTTCCGGATGATGGCGATGTCGGGCCCGGAGACGGCCCGCACGCTCATCTACTACGTGCCCCCCAAGAAGGCCGCGAAGAGCGCGTCCGAGACCGTCAAGGACTGGAAGACCTACATCTCCCACCTCGCCCTCGAGCGCATCTACCCGATCCTCATGCAGGAGATCGACATCCTCACCGCGCCGGCCGCGCAGGTCATCACCGACTACGCCGGCAAGAGCCGCGCCGGGGAGCGCGGCACGACCGAGGCGAACTGCTCCGGTCTCCCCGCCGACGTCAAGGACGCGCACTCGTTCTACGATTTGTGTGATCGCTTCCAGATCAACTACGTCGTGAGCGACGAGCGGTGGGTCCGGACCGAGGCCGACGGCAAGAAGAAGGAGACCGCGGTCTCCCTCGGCTGGCGCGCGGACAAGTTCCGGCCCGAGCGCAAGGTCGAGGAAGTCAAGAAGGCGGAAGTCAAGGCGTCCGAGACGCCGACCACGACCCCGCCCGCGCCGGCCGAGTAGGTACATCCCTGGAGCAGCGCAAGCTGCTCCAGGGAGGACGGGTAGCCACGAGGCTCGCTGAGCCTCGTGGCTACCCACCCTCCCTGTAGGGTCCAACCACTATACCTCGTTGCCCCGAGTGTACCATGTCGAAGCCGAAGGTGGTCACCCACCTTTCCTGTCCGCACTGTAAAGCCGTGCTGCTCACCCTCGCGACCATGCCGACGACCGGCATCCGATGGAAGATGAGTTGCCCTAACATCGAGTGCCGCCGTCGAGTGACGGTACTCAACAATCCCTCCGCAATCGAGGACGGCGCGTGGCGCATCTCGGTCGTGTCCACGCGGCAAGACCGCGAGCGCGACAAGGTCCGCAACGAGTACTCCGTGGTCGACCTTGACGGCTTGGAGACGACGGCCATCCGTGCGATCCTCGGGTCGTGGGAGGAAGCGGCCGACGACCTGCAACGGTCGACCGACGCCCACCTCGACATGATCCGCCAATACTATCACAAGCGGTGTCGCAAGGACGCGTCCGAGTTCACCGCGCGTCGCAAGGTCGCCGCCGAAGTAGCCAAGACCGAGTCTCGGCTGTCAAGCAAGACGCCTAAGCGTCGTGACACGGACAGCGGTTCGCTCGACGACCAAGCTCTCACTTTCCGAGCCCAACTTCTCCACATGCTCAATCGCAAGCTGAGCAAGGGGAAGATCACGGCCGAGCGTGCGGCTGAGTTGGTCGCACGGTCCAACTTGCAGAAGGGTCTCAACGAGCTCGCCCGCGAGTTGGGCATTGAGGAGTGGTTCTAATGATCTTCTATGACAACGGTGTCGACAAGCCCTCCATCATCGGCCTCGTGTCCGGCACGGCCTACCCGATGGACTTAGTGGTCTATTCGGACGCAAGCGGTTGGGAGTACGTGATGTACCCCTACCGTTTCACGACCGAGGGTGGCAAGCTCAGGCTCGTTTGTCCAGACTGACACTACGCTGTCTCACGGTACACCGTGGGCAGATGAAAGACACGGTAGCCCGATGCACTCGGGGCAACGGGGGCGTTGCGAGCTACCGTGTCTTCCATCCCCCCTCGGGGAACCATGCCGGGCCTTCCTTTCCCCGGCTTCAACAAGGACCATCATCATGAAGTGTCTCACCATCCTGCTTTCCGACGCCGCCTTCGACGAGCTCGTGACCAAGCACCGCTCGCTCCAGCCGATCAAGGGAGAAGGGCGCGCACTCATCTACACGCTCACCGGCCCCGACTTCCTCGCGTCCATCGACGACATCGACGAGTCCAACATCACCGACGACTCCATGCTGGAGGACGTCCGCTACGACGACGACCTCCAGGAAGACAACGAGTCGCTCGTGTTCGCCGATGCCGACGACCGCGACGAGCCCGACGCCGTGCCCCTCACGAAGGACGACCTCGGCGAGGACGAAGAGGACGTTGACGAGGACGAGGACCTCGACGAGGACGAGGAAGAAGAAGAGTAGGTCCAGAACCACCACCCGGTAGGGGCGAGCAAGTTATGTAGGTTCTACCTGCATACTTGCTCGCCCCGCCCACCGTGTTAGGTACGGTTACCTACCCCACCACTATGCCGCAAGGCAACTATCCCCTCGGCCCCGCCGTGGAGGAACTATGTTCGAGCCACGGACTGTCTGGAACCGAGCGTTCACGCACCCTCGCCTGACCGACACCGCTATCCTGGTGTCTGACTACTGCTTCGACTGGGACCGCACCACCACTACCACGGTGGTCGAAGAGCAGGTCGAAGAGGTCAATGAGATCCATTCCCGTACCCACCGCAGGACCGTCTCCGAGACGAAGTACACGGTGGTCGCCAAGCCCTCGCGACAGGTGTTCGACTACCCCGAGCACCCAGACAAGGCCCCCGTAGTTGCGACCCTCCCCGAGTCCGGCGATGTTCACGCCATCCGGGCGACGCAAGCTAACCTCATGAAGCTCATGGACCTCCCGTTCATCGACCCCGATGACCGGTTGCGGGCCAGCGAGGCGGTGCTGTGGTCCATGAACATGGACTCGCTCTGCTTCTCCTTCATCATGCAGAAGGGCTCGACCGCCCTCGTCGGCGACGGTCCCCACCGCATCCCGGTCAAGGAGCAGGTTGCGTACCGTGAGGTCACGCGTGCCTTGACCGACAATGAGAAGCTCGCCGCCCGTGCGGGTCGGCCCGTGCCCTCCAAGGCGGAGCGTACCGGCACCGAGCAGTACAAGACCGAGACCCCCTCGCTGCTGCACTGGCTCCTCTACGCCCGCAGTAAGCGTCCGTTCTCGCAGCAGATCATCGGCGCCGAGACGGCCTACCTCGCCGAGCGGCTGGCCATCTGGTACGACATGCGTACCGGCAAGACACTCATGTCGCAGATGGTCGCCAAGCGTCGGCTACTGGAGGGTAGCATCGACATCCTCCTGGTCGTGTGCCCCCGGATGAATATGTATTCACCGTGGGTAGGCGAGGCCGAGAAGGAGGGGTTCCGGATCGCCGTGCTCGACGGCACCAACGAAGCGGACGAGGATCTCATCGCCGAGTCCGACCGCTACGAGCCGCGCCATCCGATGGCTCCCAACTGCTACATCATCAACTACGAGCGGGTGGGAACCCGCCTCGAACTTATGATGAAGTATTGGGACATGAGCCGGGTCATGGTGGTCGCCGACGAAACGTCCGCCATCAAGAACCCGAAGAGCAAGCGGACCAAGGCTTGCCACGAGCTCTGCGACCTGGTTCCCTACGTCCTCCTCCTCAATGGCACCCCCTCCGAGCAGGGTCCGCAGGACATGTGGGCGCAGATGCGGTGCGTTGACCTGTACGGTCTCAAGTGGGGTGCGACCTGGGAGATCCACGAACGCAAGTGGCTGATCTCCCCGAGCCCGAACAAGTACGTCCCCCGCAACAAGATGAAGTTCGAGACGCTCATCGCCACCACGTCCATCCGGTACGTGCGAGGCGAGGCGGACCAGTTCTCCGGAAAGGACTCGCAGTTCCGGTTCGTTTCGCTGCGTGCGACCAAGCAGATGTACGAGCAGGCTAAGAACATCGAGTTCCTGGAGCAGGTCAAGGACCGGCATGGCAACGTGCAGCCGATCGCCCAGTGCATCCTTGCCAAGTATGGTCTGCTGCGTGAGCTTTCTTGCGGCTACGACAAGCTGCGTGAGTTCGAGCACGGTCCTTACAAGCGCGAGCGTCACGAGGTGGACCCGAAGCTGCTCTGGACCCAGTGCTTCATCGAGGCCAACCCCACCGAACCCGTGGTCATCTTCGCCGAGTTCAACGAGCAGGAAGAGCGGCTCAAGGAAATGCTGGACGAGATGGGTGTCAAGTGGTCGGGCACGACCATGCGCGGCACGACCACTTGGCTCCGCCGCATCAAGGCCGACGCCGACACGGAGCACCGTGCGATGTGCTACTCTT
>Ga0181355_1000019_pt1 | contig 50705 bp, 66 predicted proteins | sample Fa13VDMM15DN_FD_130099 | JGI IMG/M metagenome (GOLD analysis project Ga0181355, IMG submission 130099) | Freshwater viral communities from Lake Michigan, USA - Fa13.VD.MM15.D.N | ecosystem: Environmental > Aquatic > Freshwater > Lake | place: USA: Michigan | collected 2013-09-23 | reverse complement strand
ATGATCGGCGCACCATCGAATACGGTTGGCGTTAGGTTCACAGCAACTGGGCCAGCAACTGGAACTGGAACCGTGGCTATGCATGCGTATAGGCTTTACCCTGCCAAAGGCCAGATGCCAATCGGCACGATCATGGAGTATGCCTTTGGGCGAGTGTTTGTTAGTGATAAGTATAACCAAATTTATGCCTCCGACATTATATTTGGAGCAGGATTTACAGATACTACAAATACCCAAAACTTTACAGAGATTACATATTGGGCAGAGGGCGGAGCGTTCTCGACTCCAGCGATGATGGGTGAGATTACCGCGATGAAGGTAATGCCATACATCGGTGGAAATCTTCGCGGCCAAGGTGAGCTAGTGGTTCTAACATCGAATGGCGCGTTCTCAATGGATGTCAGTATCCCAAGAGTATTGTGGAACACATCAAACATCCAGCGTATTTCCCTGCTAGGTCGCGGATGCACTAGCCCGTATGTCTCTCTAGTGAATAGTGAACTCTGGTTCCGTTCTCACGATGGTTGGTCATTCTATTCTAATAGCCAATCGGAGTTCGGTAGATTCTTCTCTCTCCGCAAGCTCTCCCGTGAGGTGAACAAGTGGGTTGATTTGGATACGAAATGGTTAAAGCAATTCGCCTCGACCATGTATGTGAACAACTACTTGGTAAGCACAGTCGCGCCACAGACAAAGAAGAACAATGCTAAAGGACTGCATAGATACCACAGGGGAATGGTTGTTCTCGACTTGGATCAAACTGCCAGCCCTTCACCTGACGCCAATCTTACCTTTCGCTGGAATGGTATATGGACAGGCTTCCGCCCAACTCAATTACTGACTGCGCAGATTAGCGGAGAAAAGCGCGGATTCGGATTCAGCTTTGACCAAGACGAAAAGAATCGTCTGTATGAAATCACGAATGATGGTGGTGATGACTACGGGCCTAATGGAACCAGCCAAATTAAGAGCTTCATTACTACGGGACGATACGACTTCAACAAGAGTGGAATGACAAACAAGTTCATTCGGAAGAAAATTACTGGTGGAGAAATGTGGATGAGCAATATCCCCGGCGAGGTGACTAGCCAAGTCGAGTATCGCTCGGATAGCAACCCATGCTGGTCGGAGTTAAAGGTTCCTACTACCTTTGGATGTAACCCTTGTTCTCCTACTCTGATTGATGACTGCACTCCACGGAGAGGCGGCAATCAATACAAACGCTACAAGTTCACAACTCCAGACCCATCGGAGTGCAATGACATCGCGGGAATCCCATCGGTGGAAGGTAGTGAGTTCCAACTGAAAATCAGCTTGACGGGAGTGGCTACCGTGGATAGGGTTCGGGTCATGGCAAACATCAAGAACAACGAAGACTCGCCTATTGGTGATTGCCCAGAAGACCAACAAGAATGCGCTGAAATTTGTTGTCCCGAAAGATACTGGGACTACGCTATTTATGGATAATCAGGATTCAAACCCTCAAATCATTTTCCCGAATGTGCCAGATGACTTCTGTCCATCTGGTGACTGGCGCAATATCTTCCAGACTTTTATCGACACAGTTCTAACTAACGGAACGGTCAACATTCCTGACTTGAGCGATCTCAGCCCAGAGGCTATCGCGCAACTTACGACTGATGTATCCAATCTTCAGACTGAAGTAAACGACATCCAAGCTGACATCGTTACTATTGAAGGTAACATTACTACGCTTCTCGCTCGTCCGATCATTACGGTTCGGACTGGAGTCACTTCAGTTACTGCTGGAAACTCTACTTTGAATGTCACTTTCGCCGCGCTACCTAGCGCAACCTACGGAGTATCTATTACTCCAGTAGGAACAGCTACATCAGACCCAGCGGGTAAATATATTTTGCAGACCGGGCAAACATCAACTGGCTTCACCATTCTCGTTAACGACAATCCGGCAACCGTTACCGAGTTACAATGGACAGCCACACACACTAACTAAACTAATAATATGACACCTCTTAAAGGAACTGATCCTAAACTCGTCAGCGGTGGTTCTTCCACTCGCGGAACTATTCGTGAAGGCATGGGCAATATGCCAAACCTTGGAAAAAAAACACCTAGCCCATTCTCCAGCAAGCCACTGCCAACAGTCGGCAAGATGATGAACCAATTCGGTGGGCCTCAGTAATTATCGTTAACGATAAACTCTATGGCCGATACCCTCGATGAGATGGTTGAGGTGGTGAAGGGCTTCGTTGGCGATTCTGGCGTTTGCTCGTCGGAAAGGGCCATCAAAGCTATTAACCAAGCTCGCAGACTTCTTTGGAACAAAAAGGAGTGGAATAGCACCGCAGAGTATTTCTGCGTTAAGTGCGCTGATTCCTGCTTCACGCTTCCTAATCGCTACGAGCAAATCCGTCTTGCTTGGATCAACGGAGAGGCAGCTTCTTTACAGGATGAGTGGTTCAATGCTACTCAATGGAAGAACCTCTACAATAGCGGTAACTCCTGCCATCGGTTAATTACTGAGGCGGGAGGGATGCATGTATTGTTCCGCGACTATACCGCCCGTCCATATCAGATCGCTGTAATGGCAGAGAAGATGGAAGACGCTGGCGTGAAGTTAATGTTTGAGGCGCAGAACGAATACGCTTCGTATCTCAATGTCGAGGTAACTGCACAGAACGGCCCAAGCATCGGTAAGTCTACTGAACTTGTTACTGCCATTCGTGCGGTAAGCAAGCCAAAGACCGCTGGTCGAATCCGAGTATATGCCTACGATCCTGTTGCAGACATCCAATTCTTGATTGCGATCTACCAACCATCGGATGTGAATCCTGTATTCCGCAGGTTCCAGATTCCGAAGAAAGTAGATTGCATGACGATCTATGCCAGCAAGCGGTATACTGATCTGACTGACCCATTGGAGCTGGTCGAGTTTTCGGCTGATGCAATGATCTATGCGGTGCTGGCTCTGAACTCTAGGGAGAACAGGAAGCCACAAGAGTTCTTGGCTAACTTGGGATTGGCAGTTCAAGAAGAAGAAAAGGTGATGGAAGGCGACGAGATTCCAACTGCCGCACCGCTTCGCATCGCAAACTTCCAGCGGCCCGAAAATTTAATTGGGAATTATCTTGGCTCTCCGAGTGCGGATGACTACTTCTATCACCCATGACACTTGAAATCCAAGAGAAGATTGATGCTAAAATCGTCCAAGGTTACAAAGACCCAGAGGACTTCTTGAATCAATGCGAGGCGGCGATGCTGGATTATCCACAGCAAGAATGCCCGTTGATCCACAGGTTCGCGCCGGGAATGTATATCCGAGAAATCTTAATCCCCAAAGATACGCTTCTAACTACCTTGATGCATCTAACTACTCACCCGTTCTTTATTATGAAGGGTGATGTCTCTGTTTGGTATCACGATGTTCCTGTCCAAAGATATAAAGCTCCCTATACTGGGATCACGGAAGCAGGCACAAGACGGATGCTATTTGCTCATGAGGATACCATTTGGTCAACTTGTCATATAACTGACTTGACTGATCCAGATGAAATAGTTGAATCAGTAACTTGCAGAGATTACAATCCATTGATTGACATTGACAATCCACGGATACAAACTTGGAGACACAATAAAAAGATTTTGAAGGAGATTGAACTATGAGTATGGCTGCTGTTGCTATTGGAACTACTGCTGTTGCTCTTGCTGGAACTGCGGTTTCGGCAGGAATGCAAATGTCTGCTGCCGACAAAGCTGCTAAAGCTCAAGGGGCTGCTGGAAAGAAAGCAGCGAAAGCTGAGAGAGCGGCAATGGCATCAAGGGAGAAAGCCATTAAGAAATTAGGTAAAGGTCAAAAGCTACTAGAACAAGACCTAGCTGCAATCCAAGCTCCAGTCATGGACATTGGGGCTGATATTAAAGAAGCTGAACGGATTACTGGATATAACCTCGCCCAACTAGAACAGATTTACCCCGGCGCGGCAAGCCAAAGACAACTCGCTTCATTGGCTATCAATGACATGATCCAAGGGAAACTTCCTCAATCTGTCATCGGTGAGACGATGCGTGAAGCTGCACAGCGCGGAGGAGCAGGATTTAATATCGCTACCGCTGGAAAAGGTGCTATCGCCCAAGCTCCGCAGTATGATTATGCAAGGGCTATTGGGGCTACTAGCTATGGAGTAATGCAGGAAGGAATGAATCAATCTGCTAGATGGCAACAAGTAGCAGGACAATTCATTCAAGGTGCTCCACAAATAAGCGGACTCCGATATCAATACGGAATGGGAGCAGCGAATGTAGGACTGCAAAAGATTGATACCCGCAGGCAGATGTTGTCTGATCTTTATGGCGCACAAATTGGAGGCGCGGAAGCCCAGCAACAGATGGGACAAAGACAATACGCTAGACAACAAGAGGGAATCTCAGCAAATTTAGCCGCTCAACAAGCTACAGCACAAGGAATACAAGATGTCGGTCAAGCAGTAGGCCAAGCTGGATTGGCGGGATACGGAGCATACAGCCAATACGCTGCTGCTCAAAATCCCGCAATAGTTACTGGATCAGGAGGACAGCAATTTGCCCGTCAAACTTCAGCTACTGGCGGTCAATACTACGCTCCAATTGGAGGATTTAAATAAAACTTTATGAGCATCGCTGAACAAATAATGCTAGGGACGCAGCAGCAGTCTAAGAACTGGTCTGTCTTGTCAGAGAATCTTGGTCGCCTCGGTCAGCAGGTTGGACAACAACTGGCTATGCGCGAGTATCAGAAGCAAGCTGCCGAAGCGTTGCCAGCGATGCAAGCTGCCTATCGTAGCGCGATGGATGATGTATCTAGGGGATCGGTTTCTGAAGGCTATCGCAAATTCATGGATGCTCAATTCCAATTTGGCGGATCGCAGAATCCATTCCTCGCTCAAGCCAATGAAGCCGCTGGAACAATCTTCCAGAATGCCGCTACGATCTACGAGAAGCAGCAGCAACGCCAAGCTCAGTATGGTGGTGGTGGTGGAATGGGTGGTGGCGGAATTACTCCAAGACAAGCTGCCGAAAGTGCATTGCTTGGAGATACAGGGGGTTTGCCAGTAATGGGTGCTGACATGACTGCCATAGAAGTTGATCCAAGAACAGGACAACCAATCGCTGCTCAAGCTGATATGGTTAATCTTGAGGGTGAATTGCCAGAGATGGAAGGCGTTGGCGCGACTGATATGTCTGCATCTTTGATTGACATTGCTAACACGGCTAAATCAGAAAAGTTCAAATCAGCTTTGACTGAATCAGCGAAGAATCCTCCTAGTGAAGCAACCATTAAAGATGTTCAATCCTCAGTTCAGAATTACTTTGCATTGAAGGATGAAGAAAAGAAAGGCGTGATTGATTCTAATACCGCTACATTCAAAGAACGAAAAGAAGCCGCATCCTCCGCTGGAAAAGATTTCTACAGAATCGAAGGTGCTGACAGGATTCTTGGCAAGCAGTATGAGGGTATGATTCTGAAGCCTTCAGTTGAAGCCAAGGGAACAACTGTAGGTAAATCTCAATCTATTTCCTACGGAACCAACGCTGAAGATTTGAGAAAGTTTGAGGGCAATGTTTCTGGTGCTGTTTCCGAATTGAACCAAGGTAAGGTTGGAAACTTCATCTCCAATACTGGAGGCATCTTCAATGTTGAAAAGGATGTTCTTGAAGAAGATGTTGAAGATGAGTATGGCCAGATTAAAAAAGAAAAAGCGACATATCTGATTGATAAGAACAATCCAGAGAACAGAATAAAAATCCTTGATGATTCGCAGGTTAAAGCATTTGATATTCTAAAGACTGTTCCATCCGAGCTTCAGCGTTTGACTGGCAGAGGAGCAACCGCATCATTGGTAGCTATCCAAAGACCAGTAGGCAAAGGCCCAACCGCAGAAGCGGCGAAGGGATTGCCTGCGATGCAACCAAGTCAAAGACGACCTCTCGGAGCATTGTTTGGAGCAAAATAAACTTGAATGATATTGTCATTCTAGTTAAAGGTTCAAGATGAATTTCAACGCTGAACTCCTTGGAAATGCTAGAAAAGAAGGATATTCCGATGATGAAATTTGGGATTTCGTTGCAGGCCAAGATGAAAGATTCAAATCAGCAAAGCAAGAAGGCTATTCATTAGATGAAGTATCTGATTACTTTTCAAGCCTTCCACAGCAACCAGTGGGAACTTCGGTAGAGCAAGAAGTATCTCAGCTTGGAGCCGCGCTTAAATCTGGTATAGCTCAACCATTGCAAGCGATGGGTGTTACTGCCGAGACTCTTGGTATGCCAGAAGTTGGTGCTGCACTCAAAGGCGCAGTAGAACAACCAGAAGGCTATGTTCCAGCAGCGCAGAGGTTCATGGAACCACAAGCTGGCGAAGCTCAACTCGGAGGATTCGCCTTCCAGTATCTACCTCGCGCTATCGTTGAACAGGTCGGACAACTCGCAGGGAGTGTCGCATCTAGGGCTGCTGGTGGAGTCATTGGCGGGGCTGCTGGCTCAGTAGTTCCCGGCGCGGGAACAGCAGTTGGTGCTGGGATCGGTATGTTTACTGGCCCAGCATTGTTTGAAGCTGCACAGATCGTCGGCCCAGTCGCCCAAGAACGAGCCAAGAACAATGGAAGAGAAGTTCCGAACAGCGAAGACTTGGCCTATGCTTGGACTACAGCAGGTGCTGGAGGTGCGCTGAATGCTATTGGCGCGAAGTATCTCCCCGGTGGAGAGAAGGCAGTTGGTGCTTTGACTAAGAGAATCGCGGCCTCATTCCTTGGTGAGGGAGCTACTGAAGGAGCGCAGGCATTAGCCCAGCAAACAGGCGAAACAATTTTGACAGAGAAGGGACTAGAGATTAAACCGAAGGCCGCGCTAGGCGAGGCATTGATCGGTGGCGTGTCTGCTGGAGGGGCTACTATAGTTATGAGTCCGCTTCAGAAAGCGCAAGTGGACATCGAGAAAGAAGCTGACCTTGAATCCCGCGATCTTTCTATTCCTGTAGATGATCCAGAAGTCCGCGCTAATTTAGATAAAGCAAATATTCTAGAGCAAGAGAACAAGGACTCTCTAGCTATCATCAACAAGTTTGGCGTTGAGTCTGAAGAAGGTAAAGCCGCGCAGCAGACTATCGTCGATAACACCGATGAGATTACAAAGCTCAACGAGACTCTTCCTACTGGATTATCGTTACCGATAACTACCGCCGAGCAACAGCAGATTGAGTTAGCCAAGCAGATTGCCGCGCCTGCTGCCGAGGCATTCACTCCTGTTGCCGAGGCTCCAGCTATCACGCCTGCTCCTGTAGAGAAGCCTGCTCCAAAGGGTGCGCCTAAACCTAAACTGGTTACTCAAGATAAACTGCCCGAATATGCGAGAATGGCAGTAATGGATACCAGTTCAGAAATAAGAACAAACATAGGAGGAAGTATAAATGCTCCTGATCCATTTCAAGGAAGTTCTTGGGAGCGCGTTACTCTTCCTATAAGCGAAGTTGAGGCTACGCCAAAAACATTTATACCAAGAGGCTCTGTAACAAAAGGCCCAATTGTTATAGATACATCAGGAAAAGTTATTGATGGAAATAATAGGCTTTATGAAGCCAGACAAAGTGGCGAAAAAACTATAGAAGCATTTGTTCAGCGATCAATTCCAGTTAATGCAGTAGATTCATACGGAATCACCCTTCCAGAAGGATACACCAAACAAGGTGACCTGTATGTTTACCAACCCGCAGTATCGGAAACGATAACACCTTCCAAGAGCAAGAAACCATTGCTCCCAAAGAAAAAGACAAAGACGGGCGCGACCACATACGATTTTACTCCTACTCCAGCGTTGTCAGTCGAGAAGCAAGTTCCAAAAGAAACGATCATTGCCAATGCACAAAAGGTATTTGAAGGAGTTCCCGCTGAAAGTATTGAGGTTGTAAACGATCCCGCTCCCAAAGGACAGTATGGATATGTAGCTGCATACAATCCAAATACTAACAAGATCGAGATTAACCAAGCGCATTACAGCCCAGAGGATAATATCGAGGATAGTATCTCTCACGAGCTTGGTCACTATATCTACCAAGACCCAAGGTGGAAGAAGGCATTCTCTCGCCTTTACAAAAGGTTAACAAAGAAAAGCAGACAGAAGTTAGATTCTTTTATCGAACAAGTTTATTCTGACTATGAAGCTGGAGAGAAGAATGAAGAGTCTCAAATCCGCGCATTCGATAGATTCTTGAATGACGCTCCAGATAATAGAAACATTTTCCAAAAGTTCATTGATGAGATTCTTGATTTTGTCACAGAATCTTTATCTATATTCAGCCCATACTTCAAGTCGCTTGCTCGTAATCCAAGGAGACTGGCCAGCAATATCGCTGTAGTTGCAGCAGAAAGATTTAAGACGGGAGAAGTAATTGAAGGTGTAGATACTGAGGTTCAGCAAGAAGTTAAGAGGATGGCAGCAGCCCAACCCGTTCCAGAGAAGCCGATAACAGATCCTTCTACTCCAGATGAGCAGACCCAGCAGCTAGTCCAGCAGGCTCAAGAGCAAGAAAGCCTAGTTGATTCTGCCGTGAAGGAGGCTGGAACAACAGTCTTTGATGTCTTCAATAAGCTAGTCAACGAAGGCAAGACCGAGGATCAGGTAGCTAAAGAGCTAGGCATTACAAATAATGATGTCCGCAAATACAAGCTCCGCGCAGATACTGCCATCTTAAACAAGATGAAGCAGAAGAAGGTTAAGCCACTAGCCTTCGCTCCAAAGAATCCTGTAGCTGAATTCGCAGAGAAGAACCTTCGCAAATACTTCACAAAAGAAGGCTGGCTACCAAAGGCAGTATTCCAATCTTGGGTTAAACGAAACGCAGCTCTATCTAGGGAGCAGAAGGAAGCTGAGTTTGCTATCAAGGATTTGTATGCTGGCATCAGAGAAGTCTTTGGTATTTCAAAGATGGAAATGATTGCGAAAGGTCTTGTCTCTGTTCCGCCAGAATTTGTCCAACAACTCAACGATGCCTTAGCTGGTAAGATCGACATCAATACCATGCCAGAACCTGTGCGTGAGCCATTGACCCGCATGAGGCAACACATTGATGCAATGTCTAGGCAGTTGGTTGATCTAAATGTATTGCCAGATGAATTGGCGGCTAAGATTTCCGCAAACCTTGGCGTATATCTCACCCGTAGCTACAAGATTTTCACAGACAAGAACTGGGTAAACAAGATTCCAACCGAGAAGCTAACCGCAGCTAGGAACTTCTTGTATCAACAGCAACTCAAGAACGACCCGGAGGCTACTATCGAGATGGCAGATCGTGAGCTACGCAATATGCTCAACGACTGGGCGAGTGATGCGGAAGGACTTCGCAAGCGTGGAGGAAAGCTAGGGGCAAAAGACCTAACTGTTATGATGGAGAGGGCGAAAGTGCCAAAGGTTCTCCGCGAAGTGATGGGTGAGAATACCAATGTCATCTTCAATTACGCTAATACTATCGGCAAGATTTCTAGGTTTGTCTCAGACCAGAAGTTCTTGAATGAGGTAAAGGCTAAAGGAACTGGTGAGTTCTTGTTCACAGAAAAGGACGCACCGAAAGGATTCAATACTCAGATCGCAGCAGAGGAATCCCGCACGATGTCTCCTCTCAATGGACTCCGCACTACACCAGAGATCGCCAAGGCTTTCGAGGAGTTCGGTAAAGGGTATGACGCAAGAGAAAACCCCGGTCTTTATGTTCTGGCTTGGCTGAACGCAGTTGGAAAACTCAACCTTACTGTTGGCTCTGTTCTCACTCAGATGAGAAATATGCTAGGTCAACCAGCGTTCTTTGTGTTCAATGGTCACTACAACTGGCGTGTAATCCGACAAGAGATTGATGCTATAGCCAAAGAGAAAGGTATCTCACAAGAAGATGCCAAGAAGGAATTGGTAAAGCTCGCCGCCGCTCAAGGGCTGGTCAACGAGAACGCTTATGCTGGAGAACTCCGCACGGCATTCCAAGAAGTAGGGCTTGAGACATTCGATGACATCGGGCCAGATGAATTCACAAAGCAATTCGTTCTGACTCGGATGTATCTCAAGGGCGTTAAGTCTGCTCAAGAACTCTACCAGAAGACAGACGAGTTCGGTAAACTAGTAGGATGGTTGAATGAAACGAAGCGAATCCAGCGCATGAATAAAGGCATGGACAAGCAAACCGCCCAGTCCATCGCGGCAGAGAGAACACGGGATACCTACCCTACCTACTCGCAGTCCTCCGAAGCCCTTCGTTTATTCCGCAGGCAACCATTCTTTGGGCCGTTCGCTACCTTCTTCTACGAGACATTCCGCACATCGTTCCACAACTTGCGTTATGCTTTCGAGGACATCAACGGGCCGACTCCAGAGCATAAGGCAGAAGGCATCAAGAGACTCGCTGGAGCCATGACAACCCTATCTATGGGTGCGTTTGGCATCAACCTTCTCAGCAAACTTGCATCTGGAATTGGCGATGATGAAGAGGAAGATGTTCGCAGGATGCTTCCACCTTGGGCCAAGGACGCCTCACTTGCTTGGATGCCGAAGTCTAAAGACGGGACATACAATTTCATCAATGTCTCCTACATCAATCCATACAATGCGATGACCGATCCGTTCATTGCAATGATGTCTGGGTTTGCCAAGGGAGATAAGCCAGAGGAGATCGCAGCGCAGGCACTAGGTTCTTTCTTGTCTCCGTTTGCCAGCGAGCAACCTGTTACGGCTACTATCGCTGATGCGATGAGGAACCGCACCGAAACTGGAAAGCAAATCTACAACCCGCAGGATGACATCACAACCAAGACGAGCAAGATCATGTTGCACATCTTTGGAAAGACATTCACACCGGGAACCATTACTAGATTGCGTGAGAGAATCATTCCTGCAATTCAAGGTGAGACTGTCGGAACTCGCGCTCCCGCTCCAGCAAAAGAGATCGCGGCTGAGTTGACTGGTATTCGTTTCGAGACTCTTGACATGAAGGCTGCATTCTCCAACAAGGCTTGGGAATTCAGCAGAGCAGCAAACGAATCTGAGCGTATCTTCCGCGATGTAGCCACCCGCAGACGCAGAGTGGATGAGCAAGAGCAGGTCGATGCCTATCGCAGATCAGAGCAAACTCGCTACGAAATCTGGAATGATATGTATCGTGACTACATGGCAGTTCGTAGGGCTGGAGCCAGTCCAGCAGAGGCTGTCCGGCTGATGACTGATATTGGAATCAGCAAGAAAGAAGCCATTGCAATCAGCAAGGGACGCTATGTTCCATACGAAGTCAGCAATGAAGTTTTGCGCCGCTCAAAGCTCAACGAGAATAAAGTTCCGATCAAAGAAATCAGAGCGATTGGAAAAGAAATGCCGAGGGTTTTGACTGACATCACTAAAACTCCTTGACACCCGCAGAGGCTGATGTAGTCTGGCTCTACCAAGGCAGACTCGCTTCGGTTTTTGGTTATTCATGTGTTGGAAAGGGGGCTGAGAAATTGGCTCCCTTTTCTTTTTATCGTTACCGATAATTTTCTTCAAAAAAACTATTGACCGCGCAACATATCTGTTGTCTTATCGCATCCGCCATGAGCAAAGAACCAACAAAACCAGCAGTCAAATCGGCCTCCATCCAAGAAGAAGTTTACCTTCGCTTGATCGAGGCAGTCGCAGTCCAAGGTCAATTCAACCGAGGAGAACTCAAGGACGCCAACCAAGCACTCGAAATCGCCAAACACCTCCGTGGAGTGAGTGAAATCATCGCCACAGTATGGGAGGAAAAGAAATGAGTGACGAGCGCGATTGGTATGAAACTGATCTCACATCAGAGATCGAAGAGGAGCGTTACGAAAAGTATCTCCGTAGGTGCGAAGACTTGGACAGGCAAGATGAAGATAACGAACGACCATAACTTGCCAGCCCCGATGTTTCGGGCGTTGAGTCACGATGGATACACTCCGGGGTCGAAGCCCTTCGACATCTCGGTGACTAGTCTGATTGGCCCATCGAAAATCTTCCAGCTTCGCAAGCGGCATTCGGAAGAGATCACAGAGGACGCATCTGATAGGGTCTGGACTCTGTTAGGTCAGTCAGTCCACAAAGTCCTTGAACTAGCAGGCGGTGAGACAGAGCAGACAGAACGCCGACTTTACATGGACATCAATGGCTGGACTATCTCTGGTCAGACTGATCTCTACGAAACGGAGAACAAAACTATCTCCGATTTCAAAGTAACATCAGTCTTCTCATTCATGCTTGGAACAAAGTCTGAGTGGGAAGCCCAGATCAATCTGAACGCCATGCTATGGAGAAGCTATGGGTATGAAGTCAAGAAAGGTCAGATCGTCGCCATCCTTCGGGATTGGCAGTCGAGCAAGGCTGAGTTTGACAAAGACTATCCCCAGTGTGCAGTCCACATCGTTGACATTCCTCTCTGGAGTGAAGAAGAGTGTATTGCATACGCAACCAAGCGAGTCGCATTGCATCAATCTGGCGCGAAGAAACTCGACGATGACATTCCAGAGTGCTTGCCAGAAGAACGATGGGCTAAAGCAGATACTTTTGCCATTAAGAAGGATGGCAATAAACGAGCAGCAAAGGTGTGCGATACAATGGAGGAAGCCCAAAATTTACTTCCTACCTATGGAGCGAAACACTCAATCGAAAAAAGGCAGGGAGGAAACATCCGTTGCGAAAGGTTTTGCAGCGTGAACTCCTTCTGCCACTACTACAAACAAACATATAATGAGTAACCAACTAGACGGCATCGAACAGAAAGATGTCATTAAGCGAGTCACAGGAAAGATAACGAAGCTCTGGGAAGCCAGAACTTTCAACGGGCCGAAAGGCGAATTCACAAAGCAAGGTGGAGAGATCGAGATCGACGGAACATCGTATGGTCTTGCATTCTGGAACAATAACCAATCAGATTCTCTTAAGGGAAAAGTAGTAACTTTATCTTCTGTGCGGAGCAAGCATGGATTGAGCGGCGTTACACTCGACCATGAGTCTTACGATGGTAAGAATGGTAAAGTTGATCGTGATGTCATCCGAGTTACGGCATCAGCTAAGATCGAGATTGGCGAGCATAGCGAAGAGCCTCCCCGTGTTGCAAGTTCTGCAACACCCAGCCAGACACAGATCGGTGATCCTAAGAAGGCTATTGATAGCATCGTTGAGATGCACATCTACATCGACGGGTTGGTTCGCCATGCGTATGCAGGCAGGGCTAGTGATGAGGAGACTCTTCGCTCTTATGTAGCATCGGTATTCATCGAAGCTAACAGGAAGGGAATTGTCATGGCTTCTGTTCCCACAGAACCTTCTGTTCCTGTCTGTGACCCGAAAAACTGGGGGTCTGCTATTGTTCCAAGTGGATCACGAAAGGGTGAGAAACTTGCCGAGATTGGCAAAAAAGACCTCACTAAACTCTACCAATTCTACTTGGAGAAGGGATTCACAACTCCATTCGCCAAGTGTGTTGAGCAAGCTGGCATCGACTTCAATCTGGACGGGCCACTTGAAGAACAAGATGACATTCCGTGGGAATAACCCGTGGTAAATGAAGTCATAGAGCGCGTCTTAGAACGCATGAGGGAGGAAGGTATTCTGATTAAAGATATGCCTTCTATCCTCAACCGCTACCTGCCAGAGGGTGAGAAATTGTCCGAAGGCAGGAGCGGAGCCGTGCAGGTGAGTCGCTGGCTTGCATTGGATAAAGATTACAGCGTTCAACCAAGAGGCAATGTCCTCATAGCATTAATGAAATTCACAACAAAAACACATGAAAACTAAACTAGAACTATTCAGCCCTCTCCATGAGGGACAACTCGTAAACGAAGCAACTTACCTTAAGCAGATGTTAACCTTCGCTCAAGAAGAGTGGAAGGGGATCACGATGACCGAAACTCTTATCAAGAAAGTCTGGGATAAGGTGAAGAAGAACCAATATATCGAAGACAATGTGGCCGATGAGGTCGCGGAGATGTATGAGAAGATGGCGTATGACTTTGAGTCAGCTTCTGAATTGATGGCAGACAAGGAACCCGTTATCGTTACCGATAATCCAGTCTCTGAGGAATCCCAAGAGAAGTTGGAGCTAGTGCAGAGTGTCACCGAAGGACTAGAGCTTTCCAGCTTCACGCAGAAGTTTGACCTCGGCGCAGGCATGACGCAATGCGTCCCTAAGGGTGAAGTATCCATGCAGGACTGGGTGAAAGCCTTCGCCTTCGGCCTTACTTTGGAGTCTGGTAGCCAATGGATCATCGGTGATTCGGTGGTAGCCCTAGAGAATGCTGGGCATGAGGATGTAGTTAATCAGTTGTGCGCCCAGTTCAAGAAGTCCTACTCGACTGTATCTGGATACGCTCGCGCCTGCAAAGCCTTCCCTGCTAAACAACGGGATGCCATGCTACCATTCACAGTCTATCGTGAGATCGGCAACGCTGACCTGCCCGAAAAGAAGAAGGCCCAGCTAGTCGAAGCGGCGAAGACTGAGAAGCTATCCTCACAAGAGGTTCGCGGCAAAGTCCGCGAAGCCCAAGGCAAAGAGGAGAAGCAGAAACCCATGCCTCACCGCTTCTTGATCCTCAATGTAGAGAACTGGTCAAACTCGGAGATCGTCACCCAAGTCCCCGATGAGGTAGAGGCTCACCAATTAATCATCGACCTGCAAGGTAAAAGCTGGTTCGATGCAGGAGGAAATGATTGGATTCAATTTTTGAGAGGAGAATAATTATGGAAAACAACAACCCAGTAAATGAACTAACAGAGTCTTTGAAGACTATGTTCTCGTTCCCAACAACGAACAACGAAAAGACTGACGAGGCTATCCACGCCTTCGCCAGCACGGCGAATTTGCTTGCAAATATGGTTGTGCGAACAGGCGCAAGATACCAAGAAGGTAGCGAAGCCATCAAATACCTTTCGCTCGCGTTCATGCACTACCGCATCGGTATGGAGCGCCGTCCACCTGACGAAGGGAAGCAAGAGTAAAAAAAAGATTTGACTTCTCCTTTGGCTTCGCTAGGCTTCGTTTATCCGAAGTTCTGACGCGCTTAGGAGATCAATTTTCTTTAATAGAAATGGGTCTGTTGTAGTGCGTCAGCTACGACAGGCCCAATTTCTTTTGCCACCATCGGATCGTGTAAGCGACGGGAATGCGTGAAGGACGCACCGAGACATAGGTCTGCAAATGTCGCCCAAGGAGTGGAGTTGGAATGGCTGCCGTGACTGTTATCCTGCCAACTTAATACTGCCCTTCGGGGCGACTTGCAGTTAGTCAACGATATTAGACTAGCCTAGGTAAAGGAAGACCGCTGGGCGTGGACTGTTAAGCGAAGGTGAAGGAACCATACGAAAACGTGTGATTCACAATAAGTTCGACAAGTTTCCCCAATTTTACTTGGGAGACTTGTCGCTCGGGTTCGGCCCCGCCGAAAACGCAGTTCTTCACCTTGGTGAAGCGCGGTGCTTCCATGCGAAGCGGAAGCGATAGTGAACTAGTTCAAAACCAGTTTCACTAGTAAACAGAAAAACCAGCTGGATTTTTGTCCAACTGGTTTTCTGAGTAATCTGTCTCGGACAGATTATTTCTTTTCTTCTGGTATAGCTAGGTTGATAGATGGGTCTATCATTCCGTCATTTAATAAATCGAGACGCTTGAGTTTTTTGTCTAGGCTATTGCAGGTATCTTCCTCGATAGGAACTCCAGCCGCGTATGCAATGTATTGGATTGAACGAGACTGACCACCTGCTCTGTGGACTCGACCCAACACCTGCTTAAGGTCGTAACAATTTGGTGTAGGAGATATTAGAGCAACTCGCGGATACTTTCCATGAACATCGTGCAGGTTTAATCCTTCACGACATGCTTGTGTAATTCCGATAAGAATGCGCGACTTGTTGTTTTGGAATGAGTCAATGCAACCTCGGCGTTCCAGATCACTCTGGCCTCCGTAGATGGCGCAATCAGTCTCCAGTTCATTCATCAACCATTGACGGGATTCCGTGAAATTCACAGCTATAAAAACGGAGCATCCTTCTTCTACATAATCTCTTGCTAGTGATGCAAGTGAACCGCATTTGAGAAGCTCGATTCTCTGTCTGGCTTTTGTCTGCTCCGCAAGAGCGTTAATTGCAAAATTCTCCTGCATCCGTAGTTCTTCGATTCGGTTGCAGAGTTCGTCATACTCGCTGGCAATCTCCCTAGCTGAGTCCATGTCGAAAGCACGGGCATGGATTAGAGTTTCGGGGAAGGCATCACCGAGATCGGAGTGGCGCAGACGATTTCCTCTATCTGGATAGATTTTGTGATGGAGCTTCTTTAAGATAGATTCCGATCCCTGATACTGGAACCCGAAGCGTGTCTTCCTGCACCCATGATTCTGGATGAAGCGGAAATAATCCTTCTCACCTTGGTGCAGACCGAGGAACTGCCCGATAGCCCACAACTTTGTAGGATCATCTGCTATCGTTGCCGATAATGCCACGCTAGGCACATTCTGGACTACCGCATCTCGGACTAGGTAAGCGTTCTGGGAAGTGCCGGGAGCTTTGCCTCTGTGAACTTCATCGAACACTAACAGGCAATCGTCGGGGAGCATGAAGCGGAATTGCTTCTTCTTATCATCCACCCATCTACCCATCTTGGACTTACCTGTCTTTGTCCACTCCCATCCGCAAACCTCATAGGTTTCTACACCCATCATTTTCGCGGCTCTGTGCCAGTCTGTGACGATAGGCTTCGGGCAGATGACGGCAATGCGTTTGCCCAACTCACGGGCTATTCCTAACGCACAGAAGGTCTTTCCGACTCCAGTAGAGTGTCCGAGAAGAACCCTGTTGTAGAGATTCATCGAACGGACGCCCATCTGGACGCTAGTTAGCTGATACTCCAGCAATCCTTCGGGATGGAGAAGTGGCGGCAAGTCCGACAAGTCCAGTTCTGGCTCCACCTCGGCGGGTTTGTCGGTTGGGATAGGTTTGAACTTGAGTTGATCATCAGACCACCAAGCTAGTTCCCACTCATCGCGGAACTTAGTCATGCTCATACCAACCTCGCGGAAGAAGTTCTTGTAGCCTTCCGAGTTCTCTCGGTAAACATTCCAGAACGCTTTCCCGATTGGTGACTTCTTGAGGAGGCGCGGCCCACGCTTGGTATTAAGCTGCATGGGGTGCGACCACTCCAATGTATCAAGTAGTTTCGAGATCATAGCGTCCTCGCTTTCTTTAAGGCTGACTGACATTGTAAGAGAAGGAACGAATCGGTTCCACGATAGGCATCGCAGACAGCTTGGAGGGCATCAATGATCTCCCGTTGCGCGTCTGGTTTTCCGATGATGGTTTCCTTTTTGCGGAATGGTTTTTGCCTGTGGATGGTGAAGGTTCTCATTTCTTTTTCTCCTTTCCAGTCTCAATAAGGACTGGTTTTGGATAGACCGAAGAGCGGAATTTCGGTTGATTATCGGCTAGTTTAGCAAGCCGAATGTATGCTTCTGGAGGCAAGCAAGTGCCGTTTTGGATCTCAGTTTTCATGTGTTTTGTCTATATTTATATGTTGATTTTGGTTTGTTCTGGGGAAATTCAATTATTGACATATTTTTGTGGACGAATTAGGGTGAAATCATGTCCAAAGAACCCGAAAGTGCAAGCGAGAGTAGCAATGTTACCAGCAATGTTACCGCCAATGTTACCAAAAAGAAGGCGAAGCGGAACATGATCCCGCCGCCGCCCCGTCCTGTGAAATGGGATTGGCCGCTCATTGAACGATTGATTCTTAGCGGAAAGACGAACAAAGAAATTCTGGAAATGCCTGAGTTTGAAGGCATGAGCTATGCCTATCTGAAAAATAAATCTGCGAAATTTGGATTGCACCAGAAGGCCGAAGATGTTGCCATCATCTCCAGAGGGAATGTGGATCGAAGCATAGCAGAGAGACGGACGAGCGGAATCGAGGATCACCATGTCTTTACTTTTGAGCAACTTGAGAAGATGCGGAAGGCTATTCTTGAGCATAAGGTCACAGGTAAAGTGCAGGATTTGAGGAGCATGATGACGCTGTTCCAACAGTATATCGACGCAGCAGAGAAGAGTTACGGCTTGAACGGCAAGGACATGGATGACAGGGCGATTTCATTAAACGCAATGGTCAGCCTTCATGTTGTGCCTCCGCAGAGAGACGAACCCCGCAATGTTACTTTGGAGGTTGCCATGCAGGAAGTGCGGGCGGTGACGGCAATCCCAAGTGAGGAAAAAGAAGCCATAGCAGAAGGCTAGTCGAGGGAGGATCGGACTCCCCCGAATAGGCTAGAGAAGGGCGAGCCTTTCCATGATGAGCGTATCGAGCCGCCCAAGTTCTTTGGCCGATAGAAAGCCCGTGTAAAACAGGTTGTCCATTGCCTTCTCTAGCCGCTTCAATTCCTCGGAAGTAGTTGCGGCTTTGATCTTCTTTTCCAGTTCGCGGTATTCTTTGCTCATACTTCCCCCCTTGCTTTCTGGATGGCAATGCGAGCCTCCAAAAGAGTCTTGCAATTTTCCAGCCCGTCATGCGTTGCGCTAGTGTCTAACACTTCACGGGAAGCCTTTTCCAGCGCAATCAAAGCAGACAGCAGATCAGGCGCGGCGGTGATTAGATGGGCGTTGGCCGAATGATTCGGCGATCCATCGGTTCTGGCTGTGCCTAAAGTGCAAACGATGTGCGCCCCGTTTGTGATGTGCGTAAGTGTGCGCGAATTTTCCGCGCGGTCTAATAAGGCCCAAGGGCCGGGTGTGTGGTTTGTGGTTTTCATGTGGTTTTTTCTATTGGTTTATGGTTTACGCTCTAGGGGGAGCAAATGCAGAAAGCTGGAAAGTGGATGGAAGTGCAGGCGGAATCGTTACCGATAAAGCAGGATTCTAGCGCGGAAAGGATCACGGGAAGGGTAGGACAGCGGACGAAGGATAAAAACGAGAATGCGGGGCGATTAACGCGCAAAGGGAGACCGGATAGGACGGAATCCCGTTGGCGTGTGGAGGCTATCGGCGCAAGGTCGGAATGCTTTGCAAATGTTCGCGGCCTTCTTCTATGACTTGGCGCACCATGCCTGCAAAATAAGATCCGTATCCCCCGCGCTTGCTTCCGATATTGTCGCGGAAATCGCGGAAGTTTTCATATATGCAATTCCCCAAATAATCCTCTGCAATGTCTGAATCGCGGAAAGACAGAGAAGCGCGAACGGAAAAACAAAGCCAATCCCCGCGCTCTATCATTTCCGCCGTTTCTCCTGACTCATCAAAAGACAAATCAGGATCATATTCGGGCAGGGCTTCGACTTTAACGCAAAAATTGCGCGTGCGGAATGTGTAAATGGTTTCTAGTGTTTGCATGGTTTTATTCTGTGATGATGTTAATAATTTGAACGGATAGAATCGTGAGGATGACGACAAGCGCACACACACGAGAGAAAAACTCACGACGGAGGCGATTGAAACGGCGGGTGCGGATAGGGTATTTCATTGGATTATTTATTGGAGATGAAAACATATTCACCCGACGGGATCTGACCCACGGAAAAATCGGCGAGCGTTCCCCATCCCGTAGCAAGTTCACCGTATTCCTTCCGATCTTCTTTCAAGATTTCGGCGAGATATTGCGCCACAGCATAACGGAAAACATCCGTCCCGCTTAGCTCAAACGGGTAGGAATATGATTTCCGGCTTCTCTGCGACTTCACAATAATGCGCGATCCGTGGGAGTTAGTGGCCCCTGCATATTTCGCAATGATTGCGGCGCGTGGATTTTCGTTGTGTGTTGTGATTTCGGTTTTCATGTGTGTTTTTCTAATGTGTTTTAGTTTGTGGCAATCTCTTCAGTCCACACTTGCCAAGGTGTGAAGACGGGCAAATGCCCGTTTCGATTTTCAAACTTCCGCCAAGTCTTCAGCATAGGCGGACGGGATTCTTTCTTCCGTGTGATCACAGAACAAGGTAGGGTCTCCGTAGTTCACATTCACGGCACAAACTTGCCACCCATCGCGCAAGTCTCGTTTGATCGAATCCATCACAAGGCGGAGATTGTCACGAACGGCTTTAAAGGATAAAGCTGCCCCGTCTGTGGTGATGAAATACAAGGGATATCCTCCGGGCCAAGCGAATTCCCCTTGGCGGAGTTGGGCTTTTAATTCTTTAACGGTGTAATTGGTTTTCATTTGGTTTTTTTGGTATGGTTGGAGATTAGTTTCGCCAGCGCAGCCCGCTTGGGGCCGCTAGGCATGGAGTTTAGTTTGATTCGGAGTGCGTAGATTTGCGCGGGTGTCATTTCACATTCTCTCGTTACAAACGACACGCGAAACAAACTCGCGCCCGTCTCTATAGAAGGTCTCAAGATCGGCGTGCAACTCTTGCAAGGCCTCATCTAAGGACTCGCAATCATCACGCATGATATAACCAGACTCCAAGAATCCAGCATTGCATGCGCCACCAAAAATGAGACGCTCGTTTGTTTCTAATACTTCGAAATACTTGCCGCCTTCAATTTCAAGTGTGCCGATATATTTCGCGTTTTCTATGTTTGATACTTCCCAGTTTTTCATGTGTGTTAATGCTCGCACCTAGCAAGTGAACCAATCAAACCCGACACTCGTTCACGCGAACAAGCGAAACGCATCACGCAAAAAAATAAATTGCGCGAACACGCTGGCAAGATTGCCAAGGGCGAAAAGGCTGCGGAGCTAGGTTTAGAGCGGCTGTGCGAGCAAATCCATTGCAAGCACGGGACTGATATTCGCACAGGTGTTTTCCAATGTCAATACCCTTTTATTATCTTTTTTTCTGCCCTCTCTCTAGTGTCACAAGCAAGAATCATGCCAATATGTCAACACGCATTTATTAGCAGGAACTATGCCAGCCCATGCACAGAATTCCCATGAGTCTATTGCAAGCGATTTGCGCTGTCTTAGCACACTATTCCAGCACCGATTCGCCGAACCCATTTCCATGATCCGCGTCACCCTCTCAGCTTCCCGTTAATGCGACACCGAATCCCGCAATTATCCACGCTGTGTGCTTATCGGATGTTATCAATCTCACTAATCCCGCACCGAATCACGGCCCGATCCTTCCGGCATTCCGGCCTGACTCATGCCTCACATTCTCAACACACGATCCAAAGCTGGGACACTATAACAACCCCGCCACGCTGACGGGAGGGGGTGACATTATCCATGATGATAGGGAGCGTCAGCATAGGGGGGCATGAGGGACAAGGAATCTCTTTGTTGGCAGGAGCCGGACGGCGGTAGGGGGTGGGGGTATACAGCCGAGATTGCAGGTTAAAACCATAAGCGTAGCACTCCCAACAGCGACACAAACTCTATTTTGGCCCTTGTCCACTACTGCGCCTCTGCGCCCCTCTGTAGCTCCGCTACCTGTGTCTACTCGTATTGTTCTAGTTCTATGCCTAGTTTCTTTGCTGTCAGTAGGGAGGAGGTATCGTAGTTGTAGATGTCTTTGTAGAGGACTCTCTTTATTTGGTAGGCGGCTAGGGTTTTTAAGCAGTCATTGCATGGGAGGAGGGTGGAGTAGAGTGTCTTTCCTTCTCCCGGTTTAAGGTATCTGAGGGCGTTTTGTTCTGCGTGGACTACAAGTAATCTTCTTTCGTCGCGGTTATTCCAGTCTTCTTTTACTCCTTGGGGGAAGCCGTTGTATCCTATACCTCCTATTGTGTTATCCTCTCTTAGGATGGCTGCGCCGACTTTTTTCCATGGGTCTTTGCTTTTGAGGGCGGCGACTTGGGCTATCTGCATTCCGTATTCGTCCCAGTTCATGTTATCGTTAACGATAATTGTGTCTGTCGTTCTCGAAGTAATCTACTATTCCATCTGAAGGTTTTTGTTCTTCTTTGATGAAGACGCCTTCTTTTGTCAGGTAGCCTTTTCTGTGTTTGATGACATTGTAGGCCCCGTCTAGGCAGTCTAGGAGTTTTATATCTTGTAGGGCGCAGTAGTTGATTAGGCAGACGATAATGTCTCCTATGGCGTCTTTGATCTCTTCTGGCTGGTTCTTGGCGTGGGCGTCTGCCAGTTCTCCCATTTCTGAGATAGCTTTCAGAAGCTGGGAGTTTGCTTTGCCGTTCTGGATAATCCCACGGGCGGCTGACCACTCTAGGATTCTTTCTTCTAGTTGTTCGTAGTTCATAATATTTATTGGTTAATTTCTTTCTCAATGCTTTTCGCTTCCTCCTCGATAAACTCCACGCGAAACATTTTCCTGTCGCGGTTGATGTAATAAAGATTTTCATTTTCTTTATTCCAAAAGAATTGATTAGGATTTTCTTGGGCCTTGCCAAAATGCTTTGTCTTCCCGCTCGTAAAGAGAACCTTGAAAGACTGCTGAGCGAAAGCAAGATAAGGGTGAGGTAAAAACATATTCACCTCTCCGTTAAAGCCGACTTCTGACGCGCTCATTTCTCGACCTCCAGTGCCTTGCGAGCCATGCCGCGAAGTTCCCCAGAAGTTTTCCAGTCTGCGGCAGCGATCTCCCGTAATACCTCCCGCGCCTCGTCGCGCTCTTGCTCCAGTTCACCGATCTTCGCGTAGTAATTCGTTGCGTCTTCCTCCGCTTTATCGCGTTCGCGCTCTAGCTTCCTAGCGAAACTGGCTTCCACTACCTCATATAAGATTCCCTCGCTATGGTCTGACCATACTCTTTTATCTGTTTCTGGTGTATTCATTGTTTTGGGCCGAAATAGTATGTTATTAGGATAATTGTGTAGAATGTTACCGCCATGATGAGCAGATCAAAAAATATATCTCTCATGTTTCTTCTCTGCTATTTGTCCGCAGGTTGGGCATTGATGTTTTTTTTCTGGGTAGTGATGGTTATATATGTTATAGATCACCCCGATTATCGTCATCGCTATCAGCATGAACATGACTGGTAATTCCGATTTCGGGAAAAATTCCTTTAACTTTTCCGATAATATTTGAAGCTGTGTTTTCAAGGGTTCTGAGCGTTTCTAGTAAATTGGCTTGCTTTGTCAATTCATCATAGTGTTCTTGTTGTATTTCTATAGTTGACCAGTTGTGGAAGCACTTTAAGCAATGCCTTCTTCTCCATACTGACCCTCCGTTTTTTTTGTTTTTTCTTGAATCATAGACACCTATTTTCTTGGACTTGCATTTTGGACACATTATTTAGATTTGAACCAGTTTGTGAAATGCCCGAAGTCTCTTACTTCCGTGACACTTTTATTTGATTGGCAGACATCACACTTTCCGTAATGCCAGCATGATACTTCTTTTTGTTTCTTTCCGTGCTTCTTGCCGCACTCTTGGCAAGACCACCTTGGGTATTCTACATTTGGCTTCTTAACCATGCGTTCTGTTGTTTGGCTTGGAGCATTAAGTTCTCTCGCATGAGTTCATCTAGGGTCATCTCCCTTTCTGGCTCGTAGCTGGCTTGGTAGTTATTGACCTCTGGGACTGGCGCGATTAGGTCATGGTCGGAGACATAGGGTTCTGGTTGGTGGACTGGTTGAGTGATTGGCTCAGGTGTGTTTGTCCCGATATAGGTATTCTGCTCCTGATGTTTTCCATCGCGCAGATACATCTCCTTGAGGTGAGGTTTACCTCCTTTGGGGTAGGTCAGAGTTCTAGTCTCTGTGTATGTTTCCTTGCTTATTGATGAGCAGGCTTGGAGTCCCGCTATGGCTAGTAGTAGTATTGGTTTTTTCATGGTTTGTTTCACCTATTGTTATAGGTTCCATCAACACTACTACATCTTGGCATAGTGTCAAGATATTTCTATTCGCAGGAGTAAATAGTTTCGCTCAACTTTAACTCTGGAATATTATCGTTAACGATAAAACTAGAATCTATAAATGTGATTCTATTCGTCGGCTGGATAGTTAGCCTGCCATTATCTAGTTTGATAAAGTAAAACTCTTTATCTTGGTCTGGGGAGTCTGACCACCCATCATCTACATGGGTGACATGGAATAGGTATTCTCCAGTTAGGACTTCTCCTCTGACTTTAGTCCGCATCCGCAGACCTCGCAGGATCGGGCTTTGGACGATTGTGAAGTGGTAGGAGTAGCAGTCCCAAAGTTGAGCTTGCTGAATAGTCCACCCAAAGTCTTCAGAATTAAATCCAATGCTATGAGGAGGCAGATTACGATATAAAGCCCCACCATCCCGAAGTATGACATTGATTCCCCACGCTCTGCCGGGGATGCTGGTAACTCCGACCCACATTCCTTCAACAAGTCCACACGGAGTTTTGTGTGTGAAGTCGGAATCCACCAAGACATATCTATGCGTAGGTAAAGGCGCGATCTTGGAGAAGATCATTTCATCGACTTACTGCCCTTGCAACGCCATTTGCGGCGTGAAAGGTTGTTTGGAGAATTGGGGTTAGACTTCCAATCTCCTTTGATCTTGGCAGAACGGGCGCAGTAGGAATCGCCACGCTTCGTCCCCGGAGAGATCGTTGCGCCTTTCTGACCATACTTAACAGTCTTCTTGCGCCCAGTCTTTGGGTTTACTACCGTTTTGGAAAACTTCTTGTCCATTACTTCTTCTTTGCTGTTTTTGCTGATTGTTTGAATGCTTTGGCAGTCGGTGCGCCTTTGCTTCCCGGCTTCCTCATCTTCTCACCGCTACCCGCTGCGATGCGTTTTCTCTTTTCGTGAATATTTTTGTAAAGACCAGCCTTCATATTACTTGCCTTTCTTTTTAATTCCAGCAGAACGGAGTGCAATAGCCAATGCTTGGGAACGGCTTTTAGCCATAGGAGCCTTCTTTGGGCCTTTAGGGTTGATGCCAGCTTTGAGTTTGCCAGCCTTGTATTCGCGCATTACGGAAGCCACCTTCGCGGCTTTACCTGCTTTAGTAGTTGGTTTTTTCATTTCTTTTTATTTCTATCTCTTGAGGCATATGCCTGCATTATTCTACATTTTTTACAACCCCTACCATTTGTAATTGGGTTGATATATAAATTCTCTCCGTGATATGGATGGCCTTTAGGGCAATGAGTTTTTTTGGATTGAGCATTTATGCTTCTTTTTTTTCTTGCTTTATCTGCGTTATTTTCTGCTTGAGTTCCAATAAATAAATGATCTGGATTTACGCAAGACGGATTATCGCATTTATGAAGAATGCACATATTATTTGGTATTTTCCCAAAAGAAAAAATATAGGAAACCCTATGTGCTTTTTCAGTTTTGCTGTTGAATTTAAAATTACCATATCCTCTTGTATTTTTAGCACCAATCCAATTCCAGCATTGGTCAAGGTTATCTACATGAGTTGGAACAGTCCCATTTTTGTCTACTTTCGATAAGAATCTATTAAATGTTTTGTTAATCATTTTGAATTAAAACCATCAATTCCTTCGCGTAACAATTTAAAAAATGTTTCTGATGACATTGTAACTTTCCACGGTTTATTATTTTTTCTTGAAGCGACTATCCATGGTTTACCGCGAGAGTCTCTTTCTGCTTGTTCGCAGGCTTTGTCAAGATTGAGGTTCTGCACTCGCTTTACCTCCATGTGGAGTCCAGACAATTCCTCACAGATCACATCTGGGGAATCTGGCCCTCCCGCAAATTGCTGACCTCTACGGGCGGTGAATCCTTCATTACGAAGTTGATCACGCCATTCTCTTTCGCCGACTGCTCCTTTAGCTCTGGAGTTCATTGATGTGATTCAACCATAGAAGAATCTTCTGTCAATACTTTCTTGTCAGGGAAGTATTCGTCTCTGATTCTTACTGCTTCTTGGTATGCCTTCTCCGCTTCATCATACTTTACAATGTCCGATGTTCTCCATATACGACTTGCCTTATCCAGCAAACGATATGCTTTAGTAAATGCTTGGTCAGTTGTCACCAAACTTCCTCCAGTTTAGATAGTTCTCCGTTCATTTTTATGTCGATTAGGTAGTTTCTTGGGCCTCGGCGGTTCTTTTTCACTACTATTCTGCTTCTTTCTTTAAGGTGTTCGATATGCACAACTTGATCAGAATGCATACCAATTGCCCTAGATTCGCGCAATTTTCCCTCATCATTGAGTTGTGAAGCAGTCAGAATAACTGACCTGTTCTTCCCTGCTGCGTTCTTCAGCCTTCTAGCTGCCTCGGAAATTGCGTTCTCTCTGTTATCGTTGTTTGGCATATTGATGATCTGAAGGTAATCAACAATAATCACATCGGCCTCCTTGCTTGATACTGCTCTGGATATTTCAGCCTCGATCTCATCAATATCATAGAGGCAATCGACTACAGAAATATTCATCTTGAGAAGTTCTCCGATGGTATTGGAAACCTTAGGCAGTTCTCTTCCATATTCTGACTTGTAGTCTTCCATCTCGCGGATTGGAACCCCGGCCATGTTTGCTGCCATGCGCCTAAAGACATCTTCTCCAGACATCTCTAGCGAGAAGAAGAGAACTGATTTTCCATCAAGTAGATTTGCTACAGCGGATTGGACTAGGAGGATGGATTTTCCACCACCAGTCTCAGCGGCAACTGTCATTAGTTCTCCTCGGTGCATTCCACCTTTCAGAGTTCTATCTAGTTTGAGTAGTCCAGTCCCGAAACATTCCTGCTTACTCTTACCTTCCATCTCGTCAATGATCTGGTTGAGCATATCCTTCTTGGTTCGTTTCGGAGCAGACCCATCGTGGGAAATAGATTCTATCGTTAACGATAAATCGTTCACATCTGCATTTCCTCGGCGAATGTCCATCTCCATCGCTTCCCATTTCTGAATCAGATCGCGGTAGATTTTAGCCTCACGCAGTTCCTTCCTGTAATCATTGGCGATGTCTTGGCAGACTTTACCAGATGGGATATTCATACATTTAAGGATGTCATGGATTACATGATCTCCTCCGATGTGAGAAAGTGTTCCTCTGTTCTCTAGTTCTGAAATGAGCGTAAATTCGTCGCAGATACCATTTCGGCTATGGAACCCTTGGAGTGCTTCAAAAATCAATCTATGAGTCTCTAAAGCGAAATACGAGGCTTCCCACTTCTGGGTCGAAAGTATTTCGTTGTCTTGAATCATCAGAGACAAGGCAGCTTGTTCGGTATTGCTACGGATTGGGACTGATTTCTCAGGTGGGAGTTCTTCCAATTTACGGACTAGTTTTGGTTTCATGTGTTAGATGGTTGTTGGTTTCCAGCTTTCTTCTTCGTGTTTAGTTTGTTTGGATCGAGCCTTGTCTATCTCACTCGACCAGTTGTTGAGGAGGGTGATCATATTTGTGCGGCAGTAGTATCCTTCCTTACCGCGATTGGCGTAGAAGTCCTCCAGTAGCTTCCATTCCTCTTCGGTGGTATCCAGCCAGTTTGTAGCCGCCTTAATTTCGTTTGTCGCCCATTTGGTAGAATCACGGCGACCGAGTAGGCGGTTGGCTCTGGTCTGGAAAACTGCCAAGTTCTCGGGGATTGCTTTAGATCGTGAAGCCATTGCTGAACGATTGGCAATCTTTGGTGAACTCGGAACTGAACTTGGTTCGGTATCGAAAAGCAAACCTGTGTCCCCATTGGGGACTATAGGGGTTTCTTTGTTTTGTTTACTTACTTCTTCTTCTGTTTCTTTATTAGATGCTGGTTTTCCCGCCTCGGGATTTTCCCGACTCGGGGAATTCCCGTCTCGGAAAGGATCGTCTAATTGAGGTTCGTCAAACACCAAATACTCCCAACCTCCCGGTTCGTTTCCGCTGCGAGGTTTGCGCCATACATACTTAAACTGCATCAATTCATGTAATCCAGATACCGTGGAATCATTGCCATCCACAGATACCGTGCGAAGATGCGCGGCATAAACCTCCCATTTATCAGGCAATGACAACAAGTATGTCAGCATACCCTTGGCTTTCCAAGAGAGATTTTTGTTATTCAACATTTCATTCGGGACAATCGTATAGTTCGACTTCCTTTTTTGACGATAGATATTCTTACTCATAATGACCGTGATGTTTAGCGTGGCAATTGTCACAAACGCAGGTTAGGGAGCGCATGCCTTCTTGAGTATGTTCGTATCCATGCATTGTGTAATTCTTGTGATGCACTTGAAGTCGATGGTTGCTATCGCACATAACACAACGGAACTTGTGTTTTTTCTTTACCTCATAAGCAACAACCTTCCAATATGGTGTTCTTAAAAATTCTCCATATTCAAGTTCACAAATAGCTTCCGCAAGCATATTTACATCGCACATCATTATAAGTCTGTTCATTTGTATTCCAATACTTTTCCAATCTGATCCATCTTTAGGCATTCCATCAACCATTAGAAAATATTCAATTAATGAATTTGTATTTTCTTCTCTTTCTTTTCCGTAATTAGCCAGAAAATTAATGCGTTGATTTTCTTGTTTTTGTTTTGCTTTATTAATCTCGGCCTCTTTGCATTCGTTGCATGTAGCAACAGTTTGGCAGTTAATACTGTGTTTGCCTTCATGGATGCGTCGTAAACATTCCATGTATGCAATCAGTTGGGTTTTGCGCAGAGTAGTTTTTTTTAGGGTGCTGCATCTATCACATTGGATTTCGCAATCGAAATCTAAAGGCAATCCATCCAATATCGGGAACAATGCGCGAATATCTTTGTTTTTTGGTAATCGTGTTGATAAAGCAACCAATGTTTCGTGGTCGAACTCCATACCGACAGATATGGGGAAAGATCGCAATGCTTCAACATAGGCCAATGACCTATCAATTAATTCTTGATTCATTTTAAGAGGGCCGCCCCTCTCCCCGTAGAAAGACCGATAGAATGTCGGGTGAAGAATAACGGAGAGAGGAGGCGATATATTTATTGTTCTGATTTAATCTTTCTTTTGCGTCTGTTCTTCACGCAGACGGTCTGATTTCTCAGACGCGCTAACCCTATCACTACTGATCGTGACAGGTCAAGAATTATTTTTATCGTTAACGATAATCTAGGTCAATCTCCTCACGCTCGCACTTCACCCACTCCTCTACTTGATCAACTAGGTCAGTCCAAGCCAGATCAGAGATATGTTCATCTGGGCAATCTACAGCGTGGAGTTTGTGATGGAGTTCTAGGTCTTCGTCTTTGATTAAGGCGAGTTCAGACCAGAGGATTCTTTTGCCAGAGTAGGTCGCGGCCCTAGCGGTAGAGTTGGGGCGCACTCCGAGGACTAGGTATCCTCCATTCCCACTAAAGGTTTCTAGAGTAGAAAAGATACCTTCGCCCATAGCTTCAGCGAGAGACATATTCGTAATCAGAACAGACTTGCGAGCGAAGTCCATAAACTGAAATGCCTTCATGTCCAAGTCGATGTTGTCCTTGTGATTGTCCATTTTTGCGGATGGTATGAAAAAAAGATTGACCTGTCAATAAGATTGTTTAGACTTACTAGAAATGCACCCGTTAGAAGTCGCCTATAACAGTTATCTTTCCGCTATGGAACATAGCAGAAGTATCAAGTCGAATGCACGAAAAATGTTCGGCGTATATCTGCGCGACTGCCGTAATGGGCTTGGCTTGTCTGTCCGTGATTTGGGAGACAAGATCGGGGTGACTGGTAGCTTGATCAACCAGATCGAGACATCCTCTAAATCAATACTGAAGAAGCAACACATCGAGAAAATAATAGCTCTATGCTCAGACGCAAAACTCCACTCAAAGCTAAAAGCGGATTCAAGAAAAGAGGAGGAAAGCTCAACCCCGTTTCAGCCAGACTCAAAAAGCGAAGCATTGAATACAGTAGGGTAAGGAGAGAATATCTTGAAGAAAAAGAATACAGATGTGAAATCTGCGGTGGAGAAGCAACCGACATCCACCACAAAAGTGGGCGAGGAAAAAACACCTGCGAGAAGCGCACTTTCTTGGCTGTTTGTCGCCAATGTCACACCTACCTGCACCAAAATGTCAAATGGGCAAAAGAAAAAGGCTACCTAGTTTACCAGTTCAAATAATATGTTCAAATCACTTATCGTGTGCGAAGGCACATTCATTGACGAAAACCCACAGAAGATTCGCTTCCGCCAAGACTGGGTGGACTGCTGGATCAAGAAGACAGACCTAGAGAAGATCGAGATGTTGGGGACGGTTTTCGGCGGAGACAAGATTTGCAGGATTACGATCAGCGAAGACCTAGCGAACTTGATGGAGTTGCAAGGTGTGCTAGAATAGTTTATCGTTAACGATAATCCTCTTGACATCTGAAAAATATCAGATGACTTTTGCGGCAATATGAGTTGCTGCAATAATTCTTCGTCCAATCAAGATGGAATGCTGATCGTTAACAAGGCGCGTGAAGCCGCCGCTTGCGCTCAAGCGAACTGCGCTTCATCTTTTACCAACGCTACAAACGCAGCGACGAGCGCGGCAGCAGCAGCGGAAAGCGCGGCAATTGCAGGCATTTATCTTGGGCCTTACTCAGTCGCTCCAACTACAGACAATAATGGCGATCCCCTCCAAGAGGGAATGCTCTACTACAATACTGTAAGCAACGCAATGTTTGTGTGGAATGGCACATCATGGCAAAACGCAAATGTGGCGGTTGGCGATGGAGACAAAGGAGACATTACGGTATCTGGAGTTGGAACGGTTTGGACGATTGATGATGATGCTGTCACTTATGCAAAAATCCAAAATGTTTCAGCAACAGATCGTTTGCTTGGACGTGATTCCGCTGGCGCTGGAAATATCGAAGAATTGACGGTTGGTGGAGGCGTTGAATTTACTGGGTCAGGAGGAATTCAGACAAGCGCATTTACAGGTGATGTAACAAAATCATCGGGTGGAACAACGACAACAATTGCCAACGATGCCGTAACATTTGCCAAGATGCAGAACATTAGTTCTCCTAGACTGCTTGGCAGGGCAACTGCTGGAACCGGGGATGTTGAGCAATTAACGCTTGGCAATGGATTGTCTTTTAGCGGAACAGCGTTAAATGGCTTTAATGAGACAACCAACTTCACGGCCACGGGAACAACTACGGATAGGAACCTTGTTACACGGATGGCGGATGTAGCAAATGTATTGGACTTTGGTGCTGATCCAACTGGAGTTACAGATAGCAGAACTGCAATCCTTGATGCCATCGCAACAAATAAAAATGTCTTCTTTCCTAAAGGAACATATAAATTTGTTGTGGTATCCACAAACGCATTAACGCCAACAGCAAAATCTACGCTTTTTGGAATGGGGGCTGAAATTAAGTTTGAAACAGCAAACACAGTTTCTTTCTTTAATATTTTTAACCTAAATCAAGGTGATGTAACAATCAGAGATTTGAAATTAACATGGACAACTCCATCAACATCTGCTGGAGGAATTGGATTATTTGCGTTTAATGCTGGAAATAATTACACAATCGACAATATTGTAGCATATTTAGATACTCAAGAAATTGCAGGGGTTAGAAACGCGCCCAATCATATATTTATGATTAATGCAAATTGCAGCGATGTGTATATTTCTAATTCAAAATTTACAAGATCAGCATTTGGAATTGTAAAAACAAATGCGTCAATAGCCATTAACAAAAACTGGGAATTTAATAGTAATATATTTGAAAACTTTTTTTCGTCACAGCTAAATTTTAACACACCAAATGGAGATTGGGACAATGTTAGAGTTATCAATAATGAAATAAGAAATAGCCTTGCCCATACATTAGGGCCAAGTGCTTTTATTCATTTTGGAGGTTTGGCTGGCGGTCCTTCGAGCGGAAGATTCGTCTGGGCAAACAATACATTCACAGGAACTGGTCAAGGATTGCATTTTGAAGAAGGTGCTGAAGAAGTTATAATTGATGGAAATACATTTGCAACAACCGATATTGCTATTCAAATTCTTGATAATAATGTTGGTGGCACATGGTTGAACCCCAAAAAGTTTATTATAAGCAATAATACGATTGTTCAAACTGGAACAAAAGTTAAAAATATCACAAATAGGGGAATTGATCTTATTTGGGAAGGAACACCAAACCCAGCAATAAATGATATTATAATTACCGGAAATGTTATTGATAATTGGGAAATAGGAATTTATTCAGCAGAAGAACCAGAGAAATATATCATTAATAGTAATTTGATTTCAAATTGCGATGTAGGAATACAAGCCAATTTTGGAAATGCAAATATTTCTGGAAATACAATTAGAGAATGTCCTGTAGGAATATATATTTACAATGGAGGATTAATAGGAAAAAATTATTTTGTAAAATGCACTAAAGAATATGATTATCAAAATGTTGAAGGAGCAGCATCTGCAGGATTTGAATTGTATAAATCATACACAATTGCAACTGGAACAAATTCATATAAAATAATTGATTTGCCAATTAGATTTAATGGAAAACTTGTATTTTTAATAAATGCTTCTGGATCAAGAAGATTTTGTGTATATGATATTCAATACGATGGAACAACATTTACTGGAGGCACAGCACTTATAAGTGGTGGCAGCGGAAATTTTTCTACACCAGTAATTAGTGTAACTACTACCGAATTACAATTTACAACAAACAATACTTCTGGTTCTCCACAGTCTTCAAATGTGAAACTTTCTTTTGAAGGTGGACTTTATTACAAATAAAATATGAGCAACTGCACGCCATGCATCGCTCAGTCTTCCCCGTCATCGTCTGACATATAGTATTCATCATCGGACATCGGTTTAACTTCTGCCTCGCGCCTAGCCCAGAAGCGATCTGTAGGAACAGGTTTATCGTTACCGATAAAAGCAAGACCATTGCGGCGTGACATCTCTAGTGCATAGAGAAATGAATCAGCCAAGTCAGGAGAGAATCCAGTTCTCGCTTTGTAATCGTCTTTAGTTTCGACAGAAATCTTCTTGTTCTTAGTGCGATACCTACGAAGGCAGAGTTCGCGGCCTAGTTCACCAGATGCTTCGACTCCATAGATAACTCTAGCCTTAAAACCGTGGAAGGCTGAATACCAATACTCGGAGATCAAACGATCATAGACTTCGGTGCAAGCTCGCTTATCGACATCGGCTGCGATACGATCAGTCGGGCGACCCATAGAAGAAATAAGAGCGATAGAAGAACCATCCTTATCATGCCGTAGCCACTCGCGCATGATAGCCTGCCCGATTCGGCCACCATCACCGCTGACATCCATACCAAACTTACTAGGCTTTACATCATACTTGCGGCATAGATCAACTACCTTCGCGGCGACTTGAACATCGAACTCTGTAGCTTGACCAGCGGCGATCTGGATGACTTCTTGGTTTTCAAGATACATAACCTTTTGTGAGGTTCCACGGACATATCCTAGCTTGCAGATAGTCAGAACACATCTGTCACCACCAGCCGTGAAAGCAGTATCGAAGCCAGCAATCTTGATAAGTTCATTGTGATCCCAGATAGGTTCTGAGTAGGTATCAGCATTACGAATGACATCGGCGGTTAGGATCGTTTGGGCAAAGCCAGACTTAGGCCACCAACCAATAGCGTTACGCACATAGTCCACGGAGTTCTCGTCACCATAGGACATCTTTAAAATGTCCGCTTGTTTCTTGCGATCCATTAGGAACGGGAATGGAGAAGGTTCATTAGGAGGAGCTTGGAAGTTAGGAGACTTCATGCCGTTGTAGAACAAGCATACGCCTGTTTCAGTCTCCCACTTCTCCATATCGGCACTCACCGCATCGAAGCTAGTGTGACCTTTAGGCATAGCCCAGCGGGTGTGAGGATTGTCTCCAGCGGACGGGTTTCCGATACCAATAAAAACCTTGTCATCGTTAGAGGAAAGGTTCTGCCTAATGTTAATCGCGCCCATCTCCATTTCGGGCAACTCGTCCAAGGCTACTCTGATCCTATCGTTCTTACGACCACGGGTGGTATCAATCGCCTTCTGGCCTTCAGAGCCGGGAGGGAAAGCAATAGCCTTGATAGCATTGCGGTAGTCCTTCTCATCTCCACCATCCGCGCCACCCCATACAATCATGTGGCGATAGTCAACGAGGTTCCCAATCTTATTGGACGCACACTTCCATAGTTTCGAGATGATACCCCAGATACGATCTTCCGAAGCTCCAAGGGTTGTAGTGGCAACCCAAGAAGATGTGCAATGTGGAGCAGCGCACCAGTCCAAATAAATCCAAAGACCGACTGGAAATGATTTACCCATCGAGGCCGCGCCTGCAAGACACACATCGTCATTGTTGCACAACTCCTCAAGAGTCCTAAGAAGTTGGGTATTGGTATAACCGCGATTCTTAATCACAACATCAGTCGGCCACATATACTGGACAGCCATGATGAAGTGTTCGTATGGCGACAAAAGTTTGTAGTCAGAAAGCTCCATGTTCTTCTTAACTCGCATCGTCCTTCCATAATCACCACGGGTTAAAGCGTAGCAATAAAGCTCTATCTCAAGCGGGTTCATGTTTTCTGGGAAGACCATCCCGTATTTCCGAATGCCATTCTGAGAAACAATTTTTCTTGACATGGAAAGGATGAAACCTCATCTTCACGCGCAAGGCAAGATGAAACTTAAAGAACCTAGACGCGCTCCTGTAGGGGGTTGGTGGTATCGTTATACGATAACCCGTAACAATCTTGAATTCCCAGCGACTGTCTATGGAGAATCATTGTCGCGCTTGATTGAGAATACCATCAAAGACATGAGATCGAACGGCGTTACTGCACCAGTCGATCTTGCTGATGTTATCGAAACGCAAATCTGCGAACGCCAACCAGCAGATAGGTGTTGGATGGGAGCAGGAGATAGAGTAGCGCAAGCCATTCATGGTGTGGCAAGAGTAGTTGACAGAATAGCAGGAACAGGTCTTGAAAAAAGAGCGAAGGGATGCTCTAGTTGCATGAAACGCCGACAAGCGTTAAACAATATGTTCAACAAATAACTCTATCGTTAACGATAACTCATTATGCCTATCTCAGTCGGATCAGACAACTTTTCACTTTTAACTCTCGGCCCAAATGGTGAAGTCCCAAATACTAGGATTTCATCAGCCAATCACGCATACAATATTGCGAACAATCTTTCTCTGTCAAATTTAGGCCGCGAGAATAAACGCATTCGGGTATACAAAAGCTACAAACGATTTCCGCCTACTGGATATAGCAAGTTGGCTGAGAAGAAGTTACCTTGGCAGGCCGATGTGAACTGGGGGCAGATGGAGTTCATCGTCAACAACCAGAAGTCCAGTTACTACGATGTAATTACAGAGCGTCAGGCTTGTGCATCAATCGAAACAAAATATGGCAATGAAAAAGAAAGACTCGTCCACACAGAAAACATCACGCTCGCGTTCGACAAAGCGATCCGCGAATGGCCGGGGTATCTCTACAACAAAGAGCAAGAACTTGAATCGATGCTGCTCTACGGAAAAGGCATCGGCATGTGGCACTCTCCTCTTGGGTGGATGCCAGAATATGTTCCGCTTTCTGACCTCTTGTTCCCGGACGATATTAAATGTGATCTCTCTAATCTGGAAGAGTTTGTGCGGAGAGTTCGACTCACCCCATACCAACTCTACAAGATCATCGAAAACCGATCTGCCGCCGAAGACCTTGGGTGGAATGTCGATGCAGTTGTGGACGCCATTAGATTCCACAGGGCTTTTTCAGAACACAACAAAACAAGGGAAGACTTCTTCCGCACGATCTCGGAAAGCGGATTCAACTGGTCGCTCTCGGTCAACCAAAAGATCGACCTCTACGAAATCTACTGGAGGGAATTCGACGGCAAAATCTCCAAAGCAGTCATCCTCCAAGACTACAACCCGATCAGCCAATACATCAACCAGTATGTCAAAGGCAGCGAAAAAGTCAGCGAAGAAATTGTCCGTGACCAACATGGGTTCCTCCAACTTAATGTCGGGCTTTTCGACAAGTGGGATGAAATCATCTATATGCTCACCGACTCGGTGGGTAGTGGATTATTCCACGACATCAAGTCCCAAGCAGAAGCGGCGTTCGTAGCCTGCCGCCAGTATGACTTCACGATGAACGGGCTTGTGGATGCCGTTCGCTTGAACTCCATGCTTCTATTGGATGGAGGGTCGCCAGACTCAACCAAGATGCTCAAGCAGATGGAATGGTTGCCGATCAGCGTTATGCCAGATGGAGCCAAGTTCACGCAGAACAGGTTCCAGATGCCAGTCGCAGAGGGAATGCAGTTCATGCAGTTCTACATGGGCGATCTCTATCGAGGACTAGGCCAGTATCGAATCAATGCACCAACGGCAGGAGGAGCGCAACGCACCAAGGGTGAAGCGGAACTCGATGCGGCGGAATCGGCAAAACTTTCTGGAACACAAATCAGGCGTTTCAACGAGTGCGAAACTCTCTACTTCCGTGAGCTATACCGCCGATTTGTATCCTCAACTCGCAATGACGAGGGATACGAGTATGTCAAAAAATTCTACGAAATTCTTGAGGAACTTGGAACTCCTAAAGAAGCTGCCGCATGGAAGAACATCACAAGTATCCGAAGCAACCTCATCAACGGAGCAGGAAGCCCTAGTTTCAAGCTCATCACAGCGGAGAAACTTGTTCAACTTACTTCGATCACACCAGCCAACGAAGGACAAGAGAATGCCGTTAAAGACGCCATCGCAGCTTTGGCGGGGCGGGACAATGTAGCTAGGTATCGCAATATGAAGATGAGCAAGATTGATGATACTGCCCGTATCATTGGTTTCGAGAACGCAGGTATGACGGATGTGTTTGTGAACCCAGCAAACTTCCCTGTCTTGCCAACCGATCCTCATCTTGAACACGCTGCTGGTCATTTCCAAGACATGATGATGCAGATTCAAACCAACATGGAAGCGATCCAGCAAGGCGCAGCGGATGTCAACGAACTCGCCAAGGTTGTGCGCTCCATCCAGTTCAAGGGTGGTCACATCATGGCCCATGTGGAGTTCATCGCCAAAGACCAGTCCAAGCAAGACTTCCTCAAGCAGTTCATGGAAGGCATGGGACAAGCTGGAAAGATGGGCGACGAGATCAACGCTATCTACCAAGAAATGCTCCAGAGCGAACAGCAGGCTCAAGGCAAAGGAATGTCCGAGGAAGACATCAAGCTCCAATACCTCGCGGCCAAGTCTGGTATCGAGATCGACACCAAGCAGAAGCTCGCAGACATCTCTATCGGCAAGGCATCTGTCAGCCACGCCCAGCGCACAGAGCAACGCAAGCAGCAGGGTATTACCCAACTCGCGCTTCAGAAGGCCAAGGCTCGCGCCGAGATTCAAAAGACAATGGGCAAAGCCCAGCCTATGCAACAGGCTCCAGAGATGGAAGAAGAGGAAGAAGAGATCGAGACTCCCGGCGAAGAAGTTGAGATGGAAGAAACTGAAGCAAAGCCAATGGAGCAGGAAGAAGAGCAGCCTCCACCACCAATTCAATAACATGAATGGAATGAACAAAAGGCCAGACGGCTCATCAAAAGGATTAGGTTTTTTGGGTGCAATGTCGCGCCTAGATAATCCAAAGGATGTATCAACAGAAATGTCTATTGGCATTGATTGGGGAACTGGTGAGAAACTGATTCCAACGATGGTTCCGACTCTTGATGATGAAGAATTGAAATACATTCTATCTACGCCAGATGATAAAATAAGATCAGCCAATCCAGAGCTAAACAAAAGGATTATCACCAAGTCGGTAGAATTTGCCAAACAAAGAGAAGCGAAAGGTCTTCCGTTCTTTGCTCAAGAAGAGGAAATACCAAAAACACCAAGGAAACTAACAGATAAAATCCTTGGCTATCCGATTGTAGAACCAGATGAAGAATTGATGAAATGGTTCAAGGAAAATCCGAATACAACTGGAATGATGTGGGGCGCGGGGAAAAACGAATCTCCAACCGATACTCCTCGATCAATCGTTCTGAATCCATTTAGCTCACTTGGAAAAGAGCAGAAAATGGCCGTTGCTAAGAATGAAGCAATACGGCATTGGCTTGAAGAGAACAATGTTGATCTGAAATTCAATCTGACACCAGAACAAGAGAAGGCATTTGCTGGAACTCAATACGGGAAAATAAAAGATAAAACGCCACTCAAGCACAGCATCCTTGCGAGGATACTAACTGGAGACGAATCGGCTGGACAAATAACCCCAATGCAAAAAAAATGGGCTGACTGGGTTCAATCAAAATTACCTCAACAATGAAAACCGATAAAATCAAAAGCCTCTGTGCAAGCATAGCCAACCATGAGGATTGGGCTACTCTACAAACCTACCTACTAATGACCGCACAACCATCGAGCGGCATTGATACGGCAAGGGACATCTTCAACAGGATAAACTCAATTGGAGAGGATACACCTACCCAATTCAAGAAAACCAAAAAACCAACCATCCATGTTGAAGAAAACGCAATATCAGACCCTGATCTACAAGACCTATGAGCGAACAAACCACAGCAGAAATCATCAAAGACCTAACAAGCAAGCCAGAGGTTCCTATTAAAGGGAACACTAAGGACTTCCTTGCCAAGTTCAGCAAACAGCAAGCCGATGACGGCAAGCCAAGCGGAACCAATGTCGGCGACCCAATGATTGGTATGCGCCAATCAGAAGAGGAGCCAATCGAAGATGAATCTGAAGTTATCGTTAACGATAACGAGCCTAAGAAAGATTTGAACATCAAGAAATCTGGGTTTGTTCAGAAGCAGATCGAGGAGAACCGCCGACTCAAAGAAGAGTTGGAGAAGTTCAAGAAGGACGAGGTTCCTAAGTATACGCAGAAAATTGCGGAGCTTGAAGCATTGGTTGAGAACTCTTCTACAACAGCAGAGGCTAACCACTACCAAGCCCAGCTTAATAAAGCCAACGAAGAGAAGGCAGAGCTGGAAGCTAACCTTTCAAAAGAGATCGCAGACCTTCGCGGCAAGTTGGACTTCCATGATCTGACCAGCAATCCCGATTTCCAGAAGCAATACTTTGAGCCGATCAAGCAAAGCTACAACTCAGCGCGGGCAATTATCGGCGAAGATAGCACTCTCCAATCATTGTTCCAAAGGGCGATTGCGGCAAACGGAGCAGTCTACCACCATACGAACGAAGATGACCGAGCGGCTTCCTTGCGCGAGCGCGATGAGGCTTTCGAGGAAATCACGAACAGCTTGGGAACCTTCAAGCAAGTAAGGTTCGCCGATTACATCAAAGACTACCTTGATGCCACGGAACGCCACTCTGAGGCATTGATCAATTACCAGCAGACCAAGACTGAAATCCAAAACGCCGCAAAGCGTAAGGAACAGGAAGCCCGAAATAAATTCATCAATACATGGCACGATAGCTACAAACAGCAGGCGCAGGAAGTGGAGCAAGAATCCAGCATCTCTGATGACATCGCGGCATACATGAAAGAAAAGGGAATTAAATACGACACATCGAAGGATGATGCCATTGCACTCATTGCCACCCAGCAATCGAGCGATGAAGCGTCCGTTGATGAAATGAACCGACTTATTAACCAAGGTCGGGCCTACAAGAAACTTCACGCTCAAGTGAAGGCACTTCAAGAAATGGTGAAGGAGAAAGATGAATACATCGGAAAGCTCAAGGGAGCTTCGCGTGTAGACTCGACTCCTCGCGTTTCAGAATCTCAGCAACGGCGGATGAATGTGACTGAGGGACTGGCGGCAAAGCTGGCGAGGTTCTCGCCATCTGGCCGTAATCTTGCGAGCGCGTAGCCCTGATCCAACAAAGCTGAAAGGGGGGAGTGTTATCGCGATGCACTCCTCCCTTTTTATTTTTATTTAAAAAAAGATTTGACAGGTTTTCTATACCGATTACTTTTCGCACCGAAATGGGATATCCGAAGGCGTGAGCCGTTAGGGATTCAGTCGCACCCAGACTGGCGAGTCACAGACCTCGCAAACAAACTGTAATTCTGGACTGGTCTGAAAAGACACCGAGGGTTGAATCCAGCTCGAAAACAAAAAGCATTCGCTTTGGAATTTTCGAGTTTCTTACGGATGCTAAAACCAAACCAAACAACAAACAAACAATAAACTAAATCAATCAATATGGCCTCTGAGCAATTGTATTTTAATTCGTGCGCCGAGATTGACAGCTTTTTCCGCGAAGGTCGCGAATATTTCAACGACCTTTATGTGAAGAAACTCGTCACCAACTCGACCTACTTCACCCGTTTCGAGGAGCAAGCATGGCCCCTCAATCACACCACCGAGCAAAAAGGCTTCCGCTTTGGCCGTGGTTTCTATGATCCTTGCAGCCCGTTCCGCAAGATCGTTGACACCTACTGCAATACGGACTCCTGCGACAGCAAACCCGAAGTCATCCAACGCCCCGGCACGGAGAGCTACACTTTCGAGCTTCTCCGCAAAGAGATGACCACGGACTGGATTTGCGTTGAGAGCTTGCTCTATCGCCTTTTCCCCGCTGAAGAGATCCTTCAGTTTGAAGAGTCGAACGCTCGCATCACCAAGAATGTCCATGAGGAATTCCTCCGCGCCAACTACATCGGCGGTGCAGGCCACAAGTGGCTTGGTATCGTTAACGATGATGGTGTCTATTGCGGACTCCTTGATGACGCCGCTTGGTATATCCCTGAGCATACCACCAACAACGAATCTGGTTACGACCTCTGCCACATCCGTGTCAAAGTCGCCGCTGCTGATCTGAACAAGATCGCTTACCTCTCGTTGGATATGCTCGACGATGCCCTCGTCGAACTCCAAAACGAAGATGACGCCTTCCGCCTCGACCTCTCTGAGGCCGCTGGAATGCCTCTCCTCGACATCGTTATCCCTGACCCTCGCGTTGGCCGTGGACTTTACTTCCAAGCCAAGCGTAACAATGGTTACTGGGATGCTAACACCGACTTCGACAGCCGCCTTACCAGCCTCAAGCTGGGCGTGAACCGCATCATCGGCGACTACGGTTTCGGTTACGACATCAACTCGCTCCGTTTCAATGCGGACTCCGCATTCAATGCAACCCTGCCTCCGTTCAGCGCAGGCGATGCCTCCACATGGCCTCGTCTCGTTCGCGTTCCTCGCTATGTCAAGGTCGCCCAAGAAAACGGTTGCTCGTATGTTCCTAACCGCGACTACCAGAACGCTGACTTTGCGATCTCTGCCGCGATGGTTAACAAAGCGATGACCAAGTGGACGATGCCTTCCTCGACTGGATACGGCCAAGCCCAACAAATGACCCAGAACTACGCTGGCGATTGGGAATGGAAGAACCCAGATTGGGAGTGCAACCGCTGGCGCAAATCGGGCTTCTATCAAGCCCAGTTCCGCCTCGCCGCACAGGTCAAAGACCCAACGCTTATCCATGTGTTCCTGCATCGTATGCCGAAAGCCCGTAACCTTTACGGCTCCTGCTGCGAACTGAACACCTACACCGCTTGCAGCACGAACCCTGATTGCTACTCCTGCGAAGGCGTAGGCGACATCGTTGCTCCAACACCCTAACCCATAATCCCCAACTGAGGGGCGGGAAAACTCCCGCTCCTCTATGGGGGAAAGGAATAATAAAATGGCTTGCTTCACAGACCTCAGTTACGCAGATCGCTCTTATCAATTCGTTCGGACGCTTGCGAATGCCGCTGGTATTTCTCCAGTTGGACTCGGATGCTACAGCGAGATGAATAGCTCTGGTAAACTTTACCAGTTCTACATTACGCTTGCGACGATTGCTGGATACGAATCTCCAGTAACACAAAACTGCTTTGAACAGCTAACAGAAGACGCTCAAATGAATCTCGTCAACGAGGCTCTCGCGTCTGCTTTTACACCACCTCTGTAACAAAACTAATTAAATAATATGTCTAATCGACGCCCTTACACTCCTGATCGGGTCGCTATGTTCGGCCCTCAAACCATCAACCTCTTGGAAGCTGGTAACGCTGTCCTCGTTCGTCTCAACGATCAAGACACCCGTTTCCTCGTTCAGAGCGTTATCCTCGAAACCGTATACGCCAAAGGAACCACGGCCACCGATCCTCAAGTTCGCGCCACCGATGGAACCTCTGCTATCACGGGAACCCTCACCATTACCGATGCACTCGACAATGTTGGTGGAGCCAATTACCTTGCGCTCGTTGCCAACCCTGTCCCGACTGTCAGCGGAACCGACACGCTCACTCTTGAGAAGGTTGTCGTTGGTGCTGGTCAAGCTACTGCCACCCGCGCTCGCACGAATGGTGTTGCAACCATCGTGACTGGTGCTGCTCATGGCTTCACTACTGGCGACCTTATCACCATCGCTTCGATGACTGATACCAGCTTCAACGCTGTGGACGCCTGCGTGATTGTTGTGGATGCGACCACCTTCACCTACGAGAACGCTGGTGTTGATGTGGTTTCTGGTGCTGATACCGCTGGACGAGTTGGCGCACTTAAAGTGAACGCCTTCGCCATCGGCGTCTACTGGTAAAAATCTGATTAGGTGGGGAGGTAAATTCCTCCCTGCCTAATTATCGTTAACGATAACCGAGCGCGGTTAAGTTCAACGCGCTTTTGAAAATATATTTCAATGGCTGTAGAAGACAGAAATTGTTTTATTGGTAAAACAATTGATAACCAACTTTACACAATCTTGCAGAAGATGGTAGAGAAGGGATATGCCGAAGACATTCCATCACGCGAATGTTTCAACGAGCTAACTCTGGATTCTCAGCTTTACTTGGTATATGCGGCTTTAAAGAGAGAGCTTTGGACTCCCACGCAAATACCAACCATTTTCTGGTATGACGCCGCAGACTTGGCGACGATCACCGCGACAGGAAGCCAAGTAACTCAAGTCCTCGATAAGTCGGGAAACAGTTACACTCTGACAAGGGCTTCTGGGCAAGTAGGCCCGAATACAGGAACACGCACATTGAATGGGCTGAATGTTTTTGAGTGGACAGGAAATAACTGTTTACAGAATACTGCATTTACATACAACCAAGCTGCAACGCCTATAAATATTGCGATGGTTCTTGAAGTAAATGTTACAGCCTTACAGTATTTCTTTCTAGCTGGCAGAACGACTACTGGGCCGGGAACAAGATTATCTGCAAGGTGGACTGTTCCTAATAATTTAGAAATTATAGGTGGTTCCAACACTGGCATAACCCAACCGATGCAAGCTGGTGTAACGGTAACAAGAGGACAGCCATATCTAACTATTCCGAAATTCAATGCTGCGACTTCAGCATGGAGAGTGAACGGAACGCAAACGAATACTGGGAATATTGGGACAAACTCATTTACCATTTTACAATTAGGACACAACGAGGTTGAGGCTAGTGATCTAGATGGATACATTGCTGAAGCAGTTGCTTTTTCTGATAATACCCAACAACAAATAGTAGAGGGATACCTTGCTTGGAAATGGGGCTTAGAATCCAATCTTCCAATCGGCCATCCATACAAAAACTTCCCGCCAAAAGTATGATTATGCCAGAAAATTGCTTCAAAGAGCTTACTTCGGATGGACAGCTTTACGAGATTCTTAAGGCTATCGACACATCTACTCCATACGGGAATGCTTATGCTGCATTTTATGATACGACAACGCAACCATTCCTTGCGGTTGGAACTCCCCAAGCGGTAAGGATCAACTCTCAATATCTTTCCAATGGAATTAGTATTGTTGGTGGGGATAGGATTACATTTTCTCAAACTGGAGTATATGCCTTGTCATTCTCCTTGCAGGTAATTAACCCAGACAACGCCGTGCATTCTTTCGATTGCTGGTTGAAATACATGGGTAACAACTACCCGCATAGCACAACAAGGTTTGATATGCAGCCTCGGAAGAACTCTGGCATTGCATCTTACTTGGTAGCTAATTTTGAGCTTACTGGTATGGCGCAAAACGCTGGGGATTATGTGCAAATCTTCTGGCATGCAAATAGCACTCAATTGTCGCTCGCTGAATTTGCCGCACAAACATCTCCATCAATTCCAGAGACTCCTAGCGTGATTGTAAATATTCACAAAATCGCATAAGAAACCCACTTGATTTTACTAGATACAAATATAGAATAAGCCCATGCCAGACGAATTGATCACTCCAGCTTGTTTTAAAGAGAAGACATTGGATGGTCAACTCTATGACATTCTTGTTGCTATAGACTCTATATTAACTACTCTTCCAAATGGAAATCAAATTGCTGAAATCCAAAATGGTGAATTGGTAAATTTGGAAAGAATCGACGCTGGAGAATATGATGGCGAAGAAGTTGATGGTGGAGGCTTTTAAAACTTTTTAAAAATTTCTGAACAAACAGAAAAACAAACAAACAAACAAAAATAAAATAAAATGGCTAATCCAATCATTAAAATCAAACGCGGTTCAACAACGCCAGCTTCCCTCGTCGCAGGTGAGTTGGCAATTGACCTCACAAATAAAAACCTGTTCGTCGGTAAAGCTGACGGATCAGTTCTCGCTATTGGCGGTGAAGGAACCTTCGCTACCAAGGCTTATGCTGACTCCGCTGTTAGCACAGCCAACTCCAGTCTGACTTCTGCTATCGCTGCTGAAGAGACTGCGCGTATCGCTGCTGACACGGCTCTTGACGGCAAAATCACCACCGAGAAAAATCGCGTCGATGCGATCCTCTCGGCTGCTGACGCTGACAAAGACACCTTCGCTGAAATCGTTGCTCTTATCAATTCCGTTGATACTACGAATGATACAGCTTTTGCTGGCTATGTTCTTAGCAATGACGCTGCCCTCGCTCAAGAGGTTAGCGACCGTCAAGATGGCGACTCCGCTCTCGGTAGCCGCATTGATTATGTTGAGTCTGATGCTACTGCTCTTGCAACTCGCGTCACGACCGCTGAAGCTGACATCGTTACCAACGCAACCGCTATCACCAACGAAGCATCCGCTCGCGTTAGCGCCGACTCGGCTCTCGACACTCGCGTGACTGCTCTCGAAACCACAATCGACGGCGGAACCTACTAAAAAACAATAAAGTCCTCCGTGGGGTAAAACCCACGGGGGCAACCCCTCTTCTATAAGATGGCAAATCCAAGGATTATTCCCAAAAAAAGTGTTGTAAGCAAAGTTCCGCTTACTACCGATTTAGTTAGTGGCGAAGTCGCAGTAAATTACGCAGACCAGCAATGGTATGGCAAGCATCCAAGCACAGGTGCTATCGTTGAAATTGGTGCGCCATATCTTCATTCGCACGATCAACTTCTTTCATTAGACAAAGCTAATGAGCTTGAACTGACTAATGCTGGCAATCTTGTTCTCTCTGTTGGCGCAAACGCTACAACGCTAACACCGACTAGCACAACTAATCGAACGCTTACTCTTCCAGATAAGAATGGGACTTTAGCGACATTGGATGATGTTTCGGGCGGCAGTTCTGTTCCAATTGAAATCGGACTCGCTTGCTCTGACGAGACAACGGCCCTCACCACAGGAACGGCCAAAGTCACATTCCGCCTGCCCTGCGCTATGACGCTCACTGCTGTCCGCGCCACACTCACCACCGCCCCTGTCGGCTCCACGCTGATTGTGGACATCAACGAAGGCGGCTCCTCCATCCTCTCCACCAAACTCTCCATCGACGCCTCCGAGAAAACCTCCACCACCGCCGCCACCGCTGCCGTCATCAGCGACTCATCGCTCGCCGACGATGCCGAGATCACCATCGACATCGACCAAGTTGGCTCCACTACCGCCGGGGCTGGCCTCAAAGTCTGGCTCATCGGAACCCGCTAATGCTCCTCATCAATCCATATCGGTTCGCCGCACCTCGGTCTTCTGATTCCGATGTCAACGCCTACATTCTCGCCGTGGAAGCTGCCGACGGGCAGCAGTTGGAAAATGGAGTCATCACAGCGGTCGAAAACTTCGTCCTCGGCTGCAAGTCGGACGGCATCTGGAGCGCGATCAAAGTAAGTTGCATCCTTGCCGGAGCGCGGACTCTATCCGGTGCGCTCAAGCCACTCGTCGGCACAGCTCCTACCAATTTCAACTTCGTTTCTGGAGATTACAATCGAGAGACGGGATTAAAAGGAAACGGGTCAACAAAATATCTGAATTCCAGTCGCGCAAACAATGCCGATCCTCAGAACAATTTTCACCAAAGTGTTTATGTCGATACCATCCAAACAGGAACTTCGTTTCGTGGTTTGATTGGCGCGGGATCTTCTTCGGCGGCTGGATCGACAAACATCACAACATCAACTTCACTAATTTTTAGGAATAGAAATCCAAGCGGACTACAGTCTATTGCGAATCAGCACCTAACTACAGGATTTAAAGGCAGTAGCAGGTCGGTCTCTACAAGCTATATCGCTCGAAGCGGAAGCTTAAACACGACCTTCAATGTCACTTCTGCGTCTGGAGTCACATCAAATATTATGGTATTCAGAAACGAATCTCAAGCAGCAAACTCCGACGCCCGACTTTCATTTTACTCCATCGGCGAATCTCTCAACCTCGCCCTCCTCGACACCCGCGTGAGCACGCTCATGACCGACCTCGCCGCCGCCATCCCATGACCCTCGCCGACCTCATTTCCCAGCCCGTGAGCTACGAGACCGCCCGCGATCTCGCCATCGTCCTGACGCCCGAGCAAGCAGCCACGCTCGGCGAAGTCCAAGCGCAATACGGCGATCCGCGCCATGTCGCCGCGCCCGTGCCGCTCGTAGATGGCCGACTCATGCTCTGCGCCGCCCTCCTCACCGAGACCGGACCCGGTGGACTCTACGCGCAGGGATTCGCGCATCTCCCCGCCGAGCTTTTCCCGCAAGTCCAAATCCTCCCCATGGCCGAAGCTGTTTCCATGATTCCGCAAGCCGACTCTGAAATTTAAACAATACTAAGTAATCAAATCACAAAATTTTATGAATACTGATCCACAAGGACTCTCATCTCACGGAACTGGCTTTGCCGGGGCGATACTTGGAATGGCATCAGCAATTGTTTCCATGTTACCACACTTAGAATTATGGCTTAGAATGGGAGCGGCAGGATTCGGAATGCTGGCTGCTATTGTTTCAATTTTTGTTATGCTAGAGAAGCGTTACATTGAAAGAAAAAATAAACAATGAAATTATCGTTAACGATAATCACGGTTGCATTACTTTCCTCCTGTGTGAGCATACCGATACCGCCGTCTGGTCAAAACCAAGGAAAACTTGGCTCTATCAGACTAGCGGTGTCGTATGTTCCATACCAGAACCCAGACCGAGAAGCTGACGCCAATGTAGTGTATGCATGGCAGCACTTCTCAAAGACAATAAAAGACAAATAATATGAAAATCGTAAATATCCTACTTGAACGACTCAGCGAAAATAGCACATGGCGTGGACTTATCCTCGTCGCAACTGCGCTTGGAGTTAAGCTCGATCCAGAGTTGCAGAACCAAATCCTCGTCGCTGGCTTGGGCTTAGTCGGCGTCATCAATGTGCTTCGTAAAGGCAAATGACTAGGGCTGAGATAGAGAGTATGCAAGCCCGTATTGGCGTGAAGCCAGACGGGTGGTGGGGGCCGAAGAGTATGGCTGCTTTAAAGAAGCACCTTGCTATCATGTCTCCCAATCCTCCTATCTCACCAAAGCCTAGCACGAAAGCCTGCATGGAGTTCTTCGGCGAGCCGGGGAAAGTTCCTATCGTCAGAATCAAGCCTCCATACAAAATGTATCTGTATGACGGGCCAGAGGTGATCAGCGGGATTTCCATCCACGCCAAGTGCGCCGAAAGCCTCATGGAAATCTTTGAGGACTTGCTAGACATCTATCATACCGCAGACTCAAGGAGCGCGGCAGGTATCGACAAGTTCTTCGGAAGCTATGTGAACAGACCCCAGCGCGGAGGATCAGAGCCAAGTAAACACGCATGGGCAGCAGCAATTGATATAGACGCTAATCACAATGGTCTGCACACAGTATGGCCTACAAGATCGCGGATGCCGCTACAGGTGATTGAGGTCTTCGCACAGCACGGGTGGATCAACCTTGGCGCGGTTATTGGCCGAGATGCTATGCATTTTCAATATACTCAATGAAAGCTCCAAAAACACAAGAGCAAGCCATCGCTGAAGTAAGAAAAATATTATCAGATCATTTTGATGCAGGAATAGCAATTGTGTGTTGGGAAGAACAAGGAACAACATATCACATGGAAACAAAGTTCGGAAACGAATACGCCACACAAAACTTGGCTGATCGAGCATCCGAATTTTTTGATGAAGACGAAACATCAGCAGAACTTGAGGAGGATGAAGAATGAAAAAATGGCAACAGATTGAACGGGACTCAACAGCTAAAGCTCATAGAACAGAAGTTACCGATCTAAAAAACCAAATCAAACGCTATCAAGAAACAGTTTCAGACCTTGAATCTCAGTTGGGCGTAACCGAAGCACTAAAACAATCAGGGCCAATCACGTCATCATTTAAGTATGATCGAAAAGAAAAGGGACATGAATCAGCGGCGGTAGCTGTATTATCTGACTGGCACGTAGAAGAGAAGGTCGATCCTCGCACGGTAAACTATCTTAACGAATTCAACCTTGGCATTGCAGAAAAACGAATTGAGACAGCAACAAAAGCTATCCTCAGGCTTACAGAAATCGAGCGTGGCGGAAGAGATATTCCAGTATTAATTCTGGCTATTTTGGGTGACTTGATGACTGGATACATCCATGAAGAACTGCGTGAAGAGAATGAATTATCTCCTACTCAAACAATCTTGTGGCTGAAGAATGTTCTATCAAAACTCATCAACACAATTCGAAAAGAAGGAAACTTCGAGCATATTATTATCCCATGCTCGATTGGCAACCACGGACGCACAACGATCAAGCCCCGCCATTCCACAGCCTACAAGAACAGCTATGAGTGGCTGCTATATAAATTGCTTGAGCAGGAGATTACCGATGGCGTTACTTGGTTAGTCGGCGAATCATACCATACCTATCTCGAAATCTACGGAAAGACGATCAGACTTCACCATGGCGATCAACTGAAATACCAAGGTGGAATTGGTGGATTGACTATTCCTACAGAGAAGGCTATCTCAAGCTGGAACAAGGGTCGTTCTGCTGACTTGGACATCTTTGGTCATTGGCACACATCGCAACAGAATCCGAAATGGATTTCCAACGGGAGTCTGGTAGGAGCGAATAGCTATTCTATTTCTATCAAGGCTCCATACGAACCACCACAACAAACATATTTCCTTTTCGACGCAAAACGCGGAAGAACAGGAACTTGGCCTATATTTTTAGAAGATTAAAACCTATGGCAAACTGGAAACGAATAGTAGAAGATCACAGCAAGAAAGCCTATAAATGGCCGAAAGGCTGGGACTCGCGTGAAACGATTTCTGAACAACTTGAATGTTCTCCAGAACGAGTGGCAGAAATTCTAGCTCGCGCAATCAAGGATGGTGAAGTAGAAAAAAAACCAATCACATATTGGGATGACAATCTTAAAAAGAAAGTAACTGCTGTTGGATATAGGCAGATAGAAAAAAAAGAAGAACCTACAAAGAAATTATCGGTAACGATAGGATGGCCTCCAGCAGAAGGAACAAGGGTGGCTCGCAAGGATAATCCAAAGAGTCGCGGAACCTACATTGGCAAAGGAAAAGTAAAATGGGATAGCGGCCCAACAACGCAACCAAGTGGAACAACGATCAAGAAAATAATCCTTGCAATCTAAAATCATAAACATAAGGTAAAAAATCATGTCCTGCTGCAACTCTAATTGTAACCACGACCCTTGCGGTTCATCTTTCAATCAAGCACTCACTAAGGCTGGTCAGTATGCCCAATACGCCCAGACGCAGGCTAACAAGGCTGAAGACCTCTGGCTTGAGTTTAACGCGCTTTACCTCGGAACTTTCGCGGTAGCACCGACAACTGACAACGAAGGAAACCCGCTTCAAGAAGGTGCGCTTTATTTCAATAGCACATCCAACCAAATGTTTGTGTGGCAGGGCGGAAGCTGGATTGATTTTGACTTCGATGAGTTTACTCCATTTTTGGCAACAGGGACAACAACCGCAAGAAACTTGGTTACTAGGTTTGCTGATGTTGCAAATGTAAAAGATTACGGGGCAGTTGGTGATGGAGTTGCAGATGATACTGCGGCGATTCAAAATGCTATCAATTCTAATTCTGGAGGGTGTATTTATTTTCCAAAAGGAAAATATAAAATAACAAACACAATAACAATACAATCAAACCAAACAAGTTTAGTTTCTGATTTCATTAATTGCGCTACAATAGTATTGGATAATTCAAGTGTATCCACTGCAATTAGAATCAAATCTTCGGTATCAGGAAACAGTATTTATTCAAACAACATTATAAATATGGTGATTGAAAGCACAGGCACTTCATCGTATCAAGTTGGGGTTTATCTTGAAAGAACGCAAGATTTTGTAATTATAAATTCAGAAATCAGAAGTTTTGCAACTTGCTTAAATTCAAGGGGTGGATACAATTGCAGATATAATAACATTCGATTAGGTTCATTTTTATCAACAAATACTGATGTAGGTAAAGGAGTTATTGAAATTGGTGCAGCTACTGTTGGAACGGATTTTGATGGATACACACATCAGTTTGTAAATTGCCATATAAGCGGAAACAATACTGAATATGCTATTGTATTTAGGGGAAATGATTATGCTACATTTAGCAATTGTTATGTAGCCGCAGGAAAAAAAGGCGGCGTTCTTATTGAAGCAGATTCGTCATCGCCATTTGGAAACTACAATAATAATTTCGACAATGTTTATTTTGAT
>Ga0181355_1000018_pt1 | contig 51643 bp, 68 predicted proteins | sample Fa13VDMM15DN_FD_130099 | JGI IMG/M metagenome (GOLD analysis project Ga0181355, IMG submission 130099) | Freshwater viral communities from Lake Michigan, USA - Fa13.VD.MM15.D.N | ecosystem: Environmental > Aquatic > Freshwater > Lake | place: USA: Michigan | collected 2013-09-23 | reverse complement strand
TTGATTGTTGTGATTGTTGGTTTGCTTGTTTTATTTAATTTTTATTTTGTAATTGTTATGGTATCTATATATTAAAATAACATTAAAATTTGATTGAAATATGATTTAGTTAGGTTGTTTATTAGCTAATATGTTAATGGGTGTTAGAGTGAAGAATAGTTAGTTTTTTAGTGAAATAGTTTAGTTTTTTATGGAAATATTAACTTAATAAGTTTAGTTTTTTAGTTTTTAAGGATATTTTAAGGTCATTTTGAAAATATATAGTTATTTTTGAAGCTAAAACATAATTATGGCAACGACATATAATAGTCAACCTGAGGATAACTTATTGAATATTAATAAGATTAAGACTGATAAGAAACTACTTGAATTAGCTTTTTTGAAGAAATATGATGCTTATAATGAACGCCTAAATAAGTTAAGAACTAAGTATAACCTGTTTATTACGGATGGAAGTCAAATATCTTCCCCTCTTTGTTCTTCAACTTCAAAACCTTATTAGTAGAGATTAATACAATTTCATACTCTTTGATTTGGTCAATTACTTTGTCTATTGTTCTTAGCATTGGATTGTTTTCATGTATATATAATTCATATTCCAATTCATTAAATGCTTGGTTATTCATAATCTCAATTGTACCGCTCGTTCTTGTTGGGAATATGTGGTTGAAGATATAGATAACACCACAGGCAAATGGTGGATTCTGTGTTCGCAATTTAAAAAATGTGCATAGATGGTGATTTTCCATGACATTTTGCGCAACTAATTGACAGCCTTAATGGGCTGTTTTTTATTAATAAGTTTAGTTTTTTATTGAAATATTAACTTAATAAGTTTAGTTTTTTAGTTTTTTTTATTACTTTTGATGAATTAAAAAACTAAAAAGATAAAAAAAAACTAAAAACCATGAAAAAAGAAAATTATTTACCATTTGACCTAGAAACCGCACTAAAACATCCTGAAAAAGTTGTAACGAGGGATGGTGAAAAAGTAACACAATTAACAAAATTTGAAGCAAGAACAGATTACCCATTAAGGGGTGTTATTGGGGATAAATTAAACGATTGGAGTATTGAAGGGGTTTACTATTTGAATTTAGGTAAAAATAAAAACGACCTTTTTCTCCTCCCAGAAGTAAAAACTTGCTATTTGAATATCTATCAATTAAAAAGCAATGGCGACTTTTCGGTAACGCTTCATGATTCGCATGAAGAAGCGGTTGTAAATTGGCAAAAAACAACAGAAGAGGGTCAGAAAATTTACACATACATCAAAACCATCCGTATAACCAATGAACCCGAATAATTAAATTAAAAAATAAACTATGAAAGAAGAAATTTTTAAAAAACTAAACTTACACAAAATCAAAAAATCTAAGGTTGAGAAAGATTTAGGTATGCCACAAAATAGCCTTTCGGGTATGCTAAAGGGAAGCAAAGAAATTCCTTCAAAGTGGGTTCAATCCTTAACCGAATATATTGAAAGGCTAGATAATCCAAATCAACCACAAAAAGAAGCCCAACAAGAGCCTATAACAGAAAAAGTGGTAGAAAGTACACAAAATCAAGAAATAGCCAAAGAAACGCCTATTATTGATAAATATAGTAACCCAATAGATAAAATCGGTGGTTATCAGAAAATAGATTACGAGGAATTAAAAAAAGCACCAATACAAAGTCTTGTAGGTGATAGTAATTCTAAATTTGACCAATTATTAAAACAATTTAATTCATTAGTTGATTTAACTGATAAACCAAAAGATATTAAGTTAAAACTTGAACAAATAAAAGAAACCGCTAAAAACTCAAACCTAACACCAAGACAAACAGATGCAATAATTGACCGTTGTAATAACCAACTTGAAAACAAATACAACACTTCAAAACATTCCTTAAAATTAAGTTAAAATCACAAAAACAACTTAATTATATTAAATTAATAAATTAGTTTTGTATTTATCAAATTAAAATTAAAAGAGGTATGAATGTATTGAGATTGACACTAAAAAAAAGATGGTTTGACATGATTGCGTCTGGTGAAAAACAGGAAGAATACAGGGAAATAAAACCATATTGGGAGCAAAGATTGGTAAATGGCAAAAAGGATCTTATCCTAGATTCTGTTCAAAGTTTTGGAAATAAAGCAGATTGGAAGCGCTTTGACGCAATTGAATTTATTAACGGGTATAGCCCTAATTCTCCTAGATTCCTGATTGAATGTAAGGGCATCGAGATATACTACGGTCATCAGAAATGGGGCGCAATATCAGGCGAAAGATATTTTAAAATCAAAATCAAGAGAAATGACACCAAAAGATAAAGCACTTGACCTAGTAGGTAACGCTTACAATAGTTTAATCATTAGTTTATTACATAAAGATTGCGAAGGCGATTATGCAGTTGCATCTGGTCAAATGACCGTAGATTCTGCCAAACAATGTGCATTAATAGCAGTAAATAGAGAAATAGAATCATTTATGTTGATTAATCTAAGATGCACTTTTGATGATTACATGAAGCCTATTTTAGAAGAAAAAATTAGCGAACTGCAACAAATCAAAACAGAAATAGAAAACCTATAAACCAAACCATAAAATAAAAGTTATCATGGGAATGTATATGTACGTTTCAGAACAAGACAGAGTTGAGAAAAGGAAAGTATCTCAAAAAGCTATAAACGATATTTTTCAGAAAGCATTATCCTATTGCCCATCATTAATGATTGAAGAAAGGGTACAATATGAAAATAAAAGAATAGGATTGTTCAAGTTTACCAAAGTAGCAGTTTACACCTACAATGTATTTCACGAAACACCCGCATTAGACGGCTCTGCTTATCAAGCAATGTACATGAGTTGTGCGTGTGGTAATGTAAATGTTGTCTTTGCTTACTTGTATGGAATAATCAATGGCGCGATGGCTCAACAAAAAATTAACCAAACCATAAAATAAAAGTTATGATATTAACTGAAGATGGATTTAAGTGCAAACGTGGAGAAATAATGTGGGCTATTGGTATTGATGTATCAACTAGAACATACAGACCACTAAGAGTAAAAGCACATTCAAGAGGTGCAGACTATAACCACCATGGGTTAAAAGTTTGGAAAGAACACAAAAACTGCATGACAGAATGCGATTTAAGGAACTCAAACCGCCCTAAACAAAACTAACCCCTAAAACCAATCAAACAAAATGAAAGCGCTTTTTTGCCTGTTTTAGCCTTTCAAAAGTGATAATTAATTGATTAATATATAATTATAATAGGCGCTTTTTTAAAAACGAATGCACCCAAAAGGGTGCATAGCCAACAGATTCTATCTGAAGGGGGGTTAATTACAAATATACAAAATAAAACCAATCAAACATGAAAACACTTATAATATTAGGAATATTGTCTTATTTGTATGGCGCAATTATATTTTACAAAACAGTTGTAAAAGAGGCAAAATGGGATATGCTAGAAGTAAATCAAAGTATCATTCAATATGTATTTAGTGGGTTGTTTTTTATATGTACAATAGTTGGAGGAGTAGTAGGAATTGTATATTTTGCAGTAATTATCTTTGACTTAATAATAAAATATTTACCCTAAAACCAATCAAACATGGAAAAGCAAATAGAAGAAATAGCAAATAAATGGTTTGAAGAACAAGGTTTAACTATTTATCACCATTACAATGCTAAACCAGCATTTATTGCAGGGTACAAAGCAGCCCTATCCAAAGCAGAATATAAGGGGGAATGTTGCGGTAGGTGCGTTGGGGAATGCTATTTGGACAATGAAGTAGAAAGCATTAAATTAACTAGCCTAGTGCCAAGAGAACCCACAAATAGCTTGGATGAGTTGGAAAGATGGGTGAAGGAACAGTATCAAGGAGACCAAGAGAAAGGAAGTGATGCAATTATTGTAGGTAACAATATCCTTAGACTAGTTATAGCCAAAATCCAATCCCTAAAAACCATTACCACCTAAACCATAACCCATGTACCCTCAATAAAAGAACGCATCCAACAAAAGACACCAGAAGCGGATAAGGTATTTAAACTAGCTTATATTCGTGAGATTATAGGGTTATTGGAAGTTAAAGAAATAACTTTTAGCAGATTTGTAGAAATATTAAATGAAGATGCTTATAATCACTATAAAAAAGATAACAATGAAAAACCTTATTAAAACACTAGGCTATTGGGTTATTGTTTTTGTTTGTTGTTTTGTTATTTTAATTAAATTAATTAAGGAAAAATTATGAAAAAGTTGAACTGGGCTTTGCGGCTATGCAAACCTGAACACATTAGTTTTAATAATTGCTACTATAAACGTGGTTATTGTCAAAGAGATTGGTTTTGTTATATTAATAGTGGAACTTTATGAAAACACCTAAGCCTAAAGAACTTACACAAGAACAGTTATTTAATTTAATGAAAGAATTGGAAGGACTTGAATTTCCTACTTTTTTAGAAGATTACACCAATGAATTGCAACAAGAAATAGATAACCCAAGTAATAACCAATTAGAAATACTATTTTAAAATGACAATTAGAACCAATTTAGAACTATTTTTAGACAAGATAGCACCTAATGTATATGATTCATTTAAAAAAGCTAAAATGCCTGATTATGGGCTATTATTATGTATTAATGCACACTTAGTAATGCTTGATTGTATTCCTTATGATGAATATGAAATAGAAGCATTAAAAGAAAGCATGAGATTGGAAAGTTTTTATTAATTTTGTATTCTCCGCTAATTATACTCTAATTAGTCCAACACAAAAAAATAGTGTTTCGCCCACCACCTTAAAAAAGTGGTGGTTTTTTATTGGATATAAAAAGAAAACCCCCGAAATCGGGGGAAAGAAATGCGTATTGGTCTGCTATTCTTGTTTCTCAAAACTACTAAATTTCCTTGATAATCTTTGATTCTTTGATTTGTATTTTACAATCATTTCTATGTAGTAAAGCTATTAATAGTTGTTCTTCTTGACTAGCGTCTAAATTCAAAAGTTTTTTAGTATGATTAAACTTAATACTAATTCCATCTTTAAATTCTGTAACTGTTAATATAAGTTCACCCCTTGATTTTTCTTCCCAATTAGGGCTATATGAACGGTATAATGCTAAATTATCTGTTTCAAATAAATCATAATCATGGTCTAGTTGAGATTCTATTCTTCCACCGCAATGTACTTCGTATTTGTTAATCATGGTTTTCTGTTTTAGGTTGTTTTTCTTTAAGTTTTTCAGTAACAAAATCTACAATTTCTTTATAGGTATAGTTTTCACACTCTAATTCTTTTTCTACTACATTTATTGAATGTAAGCAACTAGAATGGTCTTGATTAAACATATTAGCTATTTCCTGTAAAGAACAATTTGTTTTCTTTCTCATAAACCAACAAAATGTTTGTCTATGCCAAACCGTTGGTCTTGTTCTTGTTTTTTTTGCGTAAGTAGGGTAATAGGTTTTATAAATATCTACTATATCTTCTACATTAGCAGTTGCTTTTGGTCTTGCTGTAATTCTATCAGGGAATAAATAATTAAACTTATCAACCAATATATCCTTAACCAAAAACACTCTATTAAGTAAATCATTAAATTCAGATAGCTTTAATTCGTTTACTCCACGCAATGCGTATTCGTTACATTTAATCAAATGTTGTTCTGCATCCTTTAATTGCGGCAATTTTCTTTTTCTATGCGTTGTTATTCCCATTTTCTTGTTCTTTTAGTAATTTAATTGCGTAATCTTCTAGTTTATCTCTATTATCTTCATTCATTTGTAGTGCTAAAGCGGTTAGATTAGGTAGGAATAAAGGGTCTTTAGCTACTAATTGATTCATGTAAGCATCCCTACTTGAAGGTGTTAATGAAGTATAAATATCATTCAAACATGATTTAACCTTTCTTACCCATCCGTTTACATTGTTTTTAGCTTGTTGTTTACATTCTATATGGAATGCTTCAAGATAGGTTTTAGATAGGTTTAGATGAAACAATGCCTTGGTTAGCGGGTGTTCTGCAAAATCTACGTCTTTCATTTTTTAAATAGTTTTTGTTTTTTATTATACAACTTCCAAGAATTAAACATTATATATTTAAACATAGGAAACATTGGGTGGCTATTGTTTTTTTGTCTTAGTTCTTTTTTTAGCCATTTTGCAAATTCATTAGGTTTCATGTTAGATTTTAAATGGTTGCAATCTTCACAACAAGAAACATAATTATCAGTACCATTAAAACCGCCCCTTGATTTAGGTAAAACGTGGTCTTTTGTTTTCCTTAGTGCTGCATATTTCCTTCTCCAAACACTTTTATGTAAACCATAAGAACGCTTACAATAAAAACATACATCGGAAATGTGTGATAAATCGTGCGTCATTTTTTTATTTTTTAAAAACGGTAATCGGAATCCCAGTTCCACCGATATAAATAAACTGATACTGTAATATCAGACCTCTTGGCAAGTCATAGTGAGAATATGACAGAGGTATGTAAGGTGACTAACCGTACATTTTCATTATTTGTTTTTTTGTTTGGTCTGTGCTATTTAAACTATACCGTTTCGCATCCTATACATAGTGAATGGTTATTTGAAACTTTTATCAAATTCCATTCGCATAGGAAAATTCTCAAATAAATATTCTATTACTTCTCTATCTGAAACAAACTCAATACTATCCATACCATTATTAAACTTTACACAATATTTAGTTGTTTCTAAGTTGTAATAACAATCTGAAATTTCAGGTATTTCAAATAATATTTCTTTTAGCTTCTTTTGTTTTTTAATATAATAAACCGAAGAACTAAAATATTTTTCAACAGAAGGATTGTGTTTTTTACAGAATTTAATTCCTTCAATAAACGCTTTTTTTAAATAATCTGCGTTTCTTTTTGAAAAATCTTCTTTTTTTAGTTTACTCATTTTAAATTAAATTTTTAAAAAGGTGTGGGCGGCTAAGTAAGTGACAGTTACGAAGCCTAGTCTTTCTACATAAAGACCTTTAGCCAACCCAAATTAGTTTTTATTTTTTAAATCCCAAATAGCAAATAATATAGCTACCAATAAAGAATGAACAGATAGAAAATACCAACCTATAAAATATTCAATTATAGAAAAAAATAACATAAATACAGACGCATTCTCACCCATAAAACGCCAAGTACCTAAAAATACTTTTTTAAACCTATCAATAAAGTGTTTCATTGTTTTTATAGTTTTTATTTACTAATACCTCCTAATTATTGATAAATTTGGAAATATTAGGACAAATCTGATAATGGTATTGGACTAGCTGTAAAGAAAAAACTTGGTGTGTCTAATTGGTAGTTTTCAACGTAATCAAAGTTATAACCATGATGTTCTAGTATTTTAATAGCTTGGTTAAAATTGTCTAAGCTAACATGATGTGAATTTATAAACTCTAAATTACTACACCTATTCCATAAAATACCCATTGCAAAACCATTTGAAAATGATTCACTTTCGTCTAAAAAATCCATTAATAAAACATAGTCCGCTTCCATTGTTTTTTGTTTTTTTTTATTTAGTAATATCTCTTTTAATTAATTCATACAGTCTGCCTAATGAATATCCAATCAAAAAAATAAATACTATTTTCATGGTTATTTTATATTTAAACATTTAATACAAGAATATGCGTCTTTACATTTAAAACCACTCCAAAAATACGCTTTAGAATGTTTTGTAATTGTTAAATTACATACATTACAAATTCTATCTCTTTTTACTTTTATTTTAACAGGGTCTACATTTGTAGATAATTTCAGCATTTTATTAAATTAGTTTTTATTATTTATAATTCTATTTTAATGTATTCTAATAAAATAGATGGTATTCTTCTTTTTTCGTCTTGTGCTATATGTGGGTACATTTTACTAACTCTAGTAACTATCTTATCAAAACAGTGCATATCTATTAGGTCTAACATCTTATTATCCATTTGAGAATGACAACCGTTTCCGAAGTGGCATAGTTCTAACCAATTACTAGGATGCGTAGCTACACTCTTTACATAAGCCTTTGGTATTAAATGGGCTATACTAAATTTATAATACTTATCATCATCTTTGCAAGTTTTTCCACCACAATTATCGCAAAAGCCTGTCATTTCATTTCGCCTATCTTCAAACCATCTTTGTAATTCAGCGTTACCTTTAGGTTTTTCAGGTTCTTCTACTTTACTTTTATCAAACCACCCATCTTTTCTAATAGTCGGTTCGGCTGCGTATTTAGCTGCTCTTTTAGCAGTATCTTCTATTGTTGCATGGGTTTTGCAACGGTTTTTCGAAAAATTGTAATCGAAGCAACCGCAAGATAGTTGTTTCTTTTTAGTTATTATAATGCTATTGTATGACATTTATTTTTCTTTTACTGTAACTAAAACCGTATCCATAAAAAGCTGATTACTCCCATTTGATTTAGCTACTAATGGTAGGTTATGTTCCATTATTAATGCGTTTAATTCGTCTTGCACACGGTTGTTTTGACCGTAAGGTATTTTATAAAAAACTAAACTATCTCTATAAACCATAACATTAGTGCTAGGATATAAATTAAATAGCGTAGTGAAGTGTTTATCTATTTGTTCTTGTTGCATATTTAAGATATTCTTATTGGTTTATTTAATTTACTTCTTTTTTAACTTCTTTTAACCTTAATCGCATCCATTTTTTAGCTTCTCTATCACACCATTCATTTACATAACTTCTTGCATCAGGACTACCATTATGTGCTTTAACGTGCCTAAATTCAAACTTAGGTTTTATAACATCTCTATAAGATGTTGCAATCCTAACTTTTCTTAATAATTGAGCAACCGTTTTCCCTAAATTATTTTGGCTTTTCAATTTTATTTTTTCAAAAGCAAATAAACAATCACTATTAATAATAATCCAATTAGTAGATGGTAATTCTTTTTGTGCCGCAAGTGTGTATAAAGCATTTGCCATACACATCATTTCAGCTTCCATTGGGCTTTTTGGATTTACCTTAAAATAACCACTTTTTTGTATTTTAAATAAATCACAAACAATATAAAAAGCGTATCCACCTATTTTATATTCAGAATTAAATGAAGCGTCTGTATTAACCGTAATACACCTAACATTTTTTTTATTCATTCTACTTAATTCTTTTTAATTTATTATTTTCAAAATCCCATACCCATTCTGTAATTACATTGTTATTACTTACAACCATAACACCACCTAACACCCGTAATAATTTATATATCATTTCCCTATTCTTTTCAAACTCTGATTGCATTAGTTATTTTTTGATTGATGAAATTCATCCATCATTTGTTGCGGTGAATTACCTTCGTTTCTAGCTATTGAAATACCAGCTTCACATAATTCAACCAATGCTGAATAGTGTAGCGTACCTAAAAAATCGTCTATTGGTTGTCCTTCTACAAAGCGAACACCATTAACAACTTGGCAATTATATTTTTTGCCTTGTATAGTTAATACACCCGTATATGATTTTTTATTTTGCATGACACAAAGATAAATGTAAAGTTTATATATTGCAAATATTTTTTTCAAGAATTTTATTTTTTCATTTGAAAAATGTTTTATAGTTTTGAAGCATAAACAAAAGGAATGAAAGAAACAAAACTTACAACAGAACAAAAGATAGTCAATCACCTATCTGATAATGGTCAGAAATTAAGTTGGTTAGCTAGTAAAATAGGAATTACAACAGGTCATTTACATTCTGTTTTAAAAGGTGAAGGTTCTGTAAAAAGGGAATTAACCGAAAAAAACAGGAACAAAATTAACGAAACGTTAGGAACTAACTATTAAAAAAAAGTAGAGTGGCTATTTATAGAAAAATTCATACTTCATTTTGGGGTGATGCTTTTATACAGGAATTAACGCCCGAACAAAAGTATTTCTTTTTATATCTTTTAACTAACGAAAAAACGCAACAATGCGGGATATATGAAATAACTAAAAGACAAATTTGTTACGATACAGGATATAATATTGATACCGTAAATAAGTTATTAAAATTCTTTTCAGAAAGCGGTAAAATTAAATATTCAGACAAAACAAGCGAGATAGCTTTAGTAAATTGGCTTAAATATAATTCTTATAATAGTTCAACAGTAGAAGTTCTTGTAAATCAACAACTTGCAAAAGTTAAGGATATAGCATTGGTACAGTATCTATATGGTATAGATACACAAGACACCATAACAAGAACAAGAACAGGAACAAGAGAAGGAGAACAATCAGATGAACAAGAGCAAATAATTCAAGAAGAAATTAATATTGATTTTTATATTTTTTGGGATTTATATGATAAGAAAATTGGTAGTATTGATAAATTAAAAAAGAAATGGGCTTCGCTTAAAAATATTGAAAGGGAAGCAATTATTGAGTATATACCAAAATACAAGTCAGTTCAGCCAATTAAGCAATACCGTAAAAATCCAGAAACATTTTTTAATAATAAATCTTGGAATGATGAATTAGTATCATTGCCGCCAAAACCAATGAATAATAAATTTCCACACACAATACCAACACAAAGCCCATCTAGTTTTAAAAACGCAGATGAAATACTAAAAAAATACGAAAAATGAGTTTTATTAAAAACACCCACTACTCACCCGAACTTGAAAAAGCTATTATCGGGGCTATACTTTTGGAAAAAACGGCTTTTGGTAGACTATACGGACTTTTACAACCCGAAGTGTTTTATTACGAGGTAAATAGGGATATTTTTGATATGTTTACTAAAATGTGGGATAGTAACGAGCCAATAGATTGCGTTACTGCTACATTAAAGGCTTATAGAGAGCCTAAAAATAGTTTTGCTAGTGTTTGTATTCAAACATACTTTACAGGGGCTACAATAGCCGTAGTTTCAACTGCTAACCTAGAATATCATGGTCTTATTTTAAGAGAAATGTATATTGCTAGGGAAATGTACCGAATTACAAACGGTGGTGTTAGTGGTGATGCTATGTCGCATATTGGTGTTTTACAAGATAAATTAATGAAGTTAACACAGATAAAAGCGAGTGATGATTTTAGGGAAATGGATGAATTAATGGTTGAGTTATGTCAGCACATGGATAGAGTTAAAGGTCAAGAGTTATCAGGTATAACAACAGGGTTTAAGAAATTAGATAAGATTACGGGTGGTTTTCAACAAGGTGGAATGTATATTGTTGGGGCTAGACCGAGTGTCGGTAAGTCTGCTTATATGAACTCAATGGTGCTTGGGGCTGCTTATGAAGGGAAACAGGTTGCAGTTATTTCACTTGAAATGCAAAACAGGGCTATATCTGCTAGGTTATCTTCTTTAGTTTCTGATGTAGAGTATTGGAGAATTAATAGAAATAGAATGATTGATGAAAACCAAACTCAATTATTTTATCAGCAATTAAGTAAAATGTCTGAATTACCAATTAGAGTTTCAGATACCGCAGAGGTAAATATTGGGGATATTAAAGCTAAAGTAGCTAGGTTAAAACAGAAAGGTAAAATTAATATTTTGTTTATTGACTACTTACAGTTAATTGAAGCAGATGATGAAAACGGTAGAAACAGGGAAAGGGAAGTAGCTAAAATATCAAGAGGTATTAAGTTAATGGCAAAACAATTTGATATTCCTGTTGTAATTTTGTGCCAATTAAACCGTATGAGTGAGCAGCAAGGCGGGGATAAAAAGCCAAAACTATATAATCTTCGTGAATCAGGTAGCCTTGAACAAGATGCAGACGGTGTTTTATTGATTCATAGAGATTGGCAATCAGGTATTAAAACAGATGAAAACGGAAATTCAACCGAATTTGACGCAGATGTTATTATAGCAAAATGGCGTGATGGAGAAGTAACGGAATATAAAGTTGGGTTTGATGGGGCTAAAATGAAATTTTACGAAAGAGAAGATTTACAATCATTTAACACTTATAAATCTAATTTTGATGAAAATGAAAAGCCTTTCTGATAAAACAAGAACCTGTAAATGCGGTAAAACAAACAAAGAAGTAGAGTTTAGAGACAGAAGCAACCAATGTAAAGAATGTTACAAAGAACTATTACAGAAACATAATTTTAAAAGAAGAAAAGTAGAAAACATAACACAACCTTTTGATTGGATTTGGAATAATAATATTTAACTTAAAAGTAAACAAAAATGGAAAAGAAACAAACACCTATTGAAGAATTACTTAAATTAATACCTGATGCAAGTGATATTAAAATGTTTATATCAGAAAATGATGCAGATGAAAAAATGTTAGATGAATGGTTATGGGAAAGAATATTTAAAGGTAATGATTGGGTGGAAAAAGAAAAACAAGTAATAGTAGATGCTTTTATTCAAGGTAATAGAGAAGTATTCTACGATGGTACAGAAGAAGTAATGGCTAACGCATATTATAACAATAAATACAGTAAGTAGTCAACTACCCACCTCTAAAGAAGGCGGGCTTGCAGGAAAAGCCTAACAAGCACTAACTGCGAATTAAACAGGAGAATAGCTTACCCAAGTTCAGCAATGGACGTTTGAAGGAAACTAAGTTGGTAAGGTACAGAGAGGCTAATTACATACTGCAAGATGCTCCACAAGTCCGCAGTCAATGTAACCAACGAGTAGCGAAGTGGAATTAAAACAAGGTCTGTAAAGACATTAAACATTGATTATGGTAACAGTATTATCTCAAGACAAACAGCCGCTAATGCCCTGCAAACAAAGTAGAGCAAGGAAGCTAATGGAATGTAGTAGAGCAAAACCATATTGGTACAAAGGCTTCTTTTGCATCATTATGCAGGACGTAACTAAAACATTTAAGCAGGATGTAGTAGTAGCTATTGACCCCGGTTCAAAGATGAGCGGGTTAACAGTTAAAACAACTGCTAACACAATTCTAAACATTCAGTACGGAGTAAGGACAAAGGTTAAAGATAAGGTTGAAGGTCGTGCAATTGCAAGAAGGGCAAGAAGGCAACGCAACACACCTTACAGAAAATGTAGGTTTTATCGTAGCGTTAAAAACAGATTACCTACATCAACAAAAGCAAGATGGCAACAGCATTTAAACTTAATTAAGTTTTGTGCAAAGATGTACCCAATTACACATGTAGCTATTGAAGATATTGAAGCAGCTACATGGAAAGGAGCAAAGAAATGGAACACTATGTTCAGTCCACTAGAAGTAGGCAAAAAATGGGCGTATGAGCAGATTGAAAAAGATTATCCCTTAACTAAATACAAAGGGTACGACACCTACGAAATACGTAAAAGTTTAGGACTCAAAAAAGGTAAAGACAAATTGAAAGTACATTTTTATTCACATGCAGTAGATAGTTGGGTAATGGCAAATGATTTGATAGGCGGACATACGGAGGTTGATAACAAACGCTTGACATATTTAGAGCCGTTGAATTTATATCGTAGACAATTACATGCTTTTTGCCCTACTAAATGCAATGTTCGCAGGAATTATGGGGGTACAAGAAGTATTGGATTGAAACGTGGAACGCTAGTAAAGCACCCTAAATATAATCATTGTTTAGTAGGTGGAACATCTAACGGCAGAGTAAGCCTACATGATTTCAAAACCAATAAGCGACTATGTCAAAACGCAAAAACACAGGATTTAATTATTTTAACAAACATGCCTTGGAATCTGGTTTAAACGAACTAAGCGAGTTCGAGATTCTTCCCAAATCTAAAGCAGTTGGGTTTCCTCGCTCATTATCATGACAAAAAAATATGTTGATTATTTTTTAAATGCAATTAATAAACTAAACAATGCAAAAAAACAAAAAAACAGCGATACGCTAAACGAAGTAATAAAAGACATGATAGCTAGAGAGCAACTAGGCATTAAAAAATACGGAACAACAATAGATAGGGATGATTATAGTCTTAAAGATTGGATGCAGCATCATTATGAAGAACTATTGGATGCAGCACTATACGTTAAAAAACAAATTCAAAAATTAGAAAACAAATAAACAAAACAATCATGTTAAAAGTAATCGGTAACTTTAATTTAGGTGCAGACGCTACGGTTAATACCGTAAACGGAAAAACAGTCATTAACTTTAACGCAGCACATTCTGAAAGCTATGTAGATGCAAGTGGTGTTCGTCAAGACAAATCGGTATGGGCAAATTTTTCGTGGTGGTCAGATAAAACAAACATTGTTCAATATCTTAAAAAAGGAGTATCAGTATTAGTAGATGGTGTACCTAGTGCGTTATTGTACAAGAATAGGGATAATATTCAAGTAGCCCAACTACAAGTAAGAATCAACTATCTTCAACTTCTATCTAAACCACAACAAAGAGATAGTACACCTGAAACAACATCACAAGAACCTTTAGACGAAAATCCACATTTTTAGCAATCTATTAACGCTACTGTATTTAATTGTACAGTAGTTTTGTTTTATTAAATTAATTAAATATATTAGTAGAATTAAACAGGGAAAGCCTAGAATGTTTAGTAAAAGGTAGTGAACCTAATTATTCTGAATTTGATAACCCGTTATTAAGAATAGCAGGTCATTCATATAACGACCAATACGGCAGTACAACTTGGAATGATTTAGATGAACTTACTGATGAAGGTCTTTGGGAAATACACTTAATTTGTATTAATAGTTGGAAATAAAATAATTAACCATGACATCTATTGCAGCACTAGCTAAAGCCTTATTAAGCGGTGAGGTTATTAGTATTAAAAACGCTTATTTTGATTATGGGATTAGTAATATAGCAAGAGAAATAGGAAGGTCTATTGAACGTAAGTTTAATGTAGAAGTATCTAGGGTTAAAAGAGAAGGAACAAGCAGATACGGTCAGTCAATCGTTTGGTTTGAATATAGACTTAATAGAACTGATTTTAATGCTAAAGGCATTGCCGATATGGCTAAATACATAATTGAAGTAGGGGGTAATCCAAAAAAAGGAAAAATAACTAAAAATAAATAACTATGATACCTGTATTAATTTATATTCTATTAATTATTATTAATGTACTATTTGTAATTATACTTTATTCTGAAAATAAACCCAAATCTGCTTTTATTAATATTTTTGCTATTGGATTTATTTCATCATTATTAATGGTTCACCTAACTACGTACTACTAATGAAACCTAAAAATATAAACATTAGCAGAGATAAAGATATTTTCTTGGAATCAGATTTAAAGCATATAGTATATGACCTTAGTATTGAAGATATTGTTGAAAGAAAAGCTAAAGCTAAAATACTAGATAATTCAGGACAAGTAGCTTCTTATCTAGGAGTAAACATAGAAACAGTTTGGAAAAATAGGATGCCAAAGAAAAAAGTCAAAGGAATAAATGGTAGGATGTACGCTATCAGGGTGTTAAATAAACCATTTTAACAAACCCATAACACAAAACATAGGTATATTTGAAACAATAAAAAAAACTAAAAAATGGAAGAACAACTACCAATTATAGAAAAACTAAGTGAAGATAACAAAGTTAAAATTAAGTATCTTGGTGGGGATTATTTATATTTATCAGACGAAACAAACACAATACAAATACATCTAGGAAATATCGAATGGATGCAAGAATCTATAAATAATTTGTAAGTTAATACAATTTAACTATATTTGAACCATAAAAAACTAAAAACAATGGCATTTAAGTTATTAGGAAAAAGAGTAGCACTTAAAAAGATTGTAGAAGAAGAAGGTAAAACCGATGCGGGGTTGTATATACCCAATACCGTAGCTAAGGTTTTTGAAAAATCAATAGTAGCTTTTGTAGGTGATGATGTTAATGAGGTATCAGTAGGCGATACCGTATTAACCGCAGCTAATTCAGGAAACCCTGTTACAGTAGAAGGTGTTGAATTACACTTGATGTTTGTAGATAGAATTGAAGCAATCTTGTAATACATGAAAGCAGTAAGCAATATTTTATTAAAGCTAAATAAGCCGCTTAAAACTGAAATAGAGTTAAAAGGTGGCATTAAGCTATTGTTGGCTGAAAACTTTAGACCCGAATGGAACGCTACATCAGTAGGTACGGTACATTCTGCTTCTGATATGTGCGGACTTGCAGTAGCAAAAGGTGATGAAGTTGTATTTTCTTACCAAGTAGTATCAGATAGAGGTTTTGAAAGCGATGAAGATAACTTCTTTCCGTATGTAAACGAGAATTATAAAAAAGTTTTCTATAACGGTAAGGGTGGTATATTGACAATGATAGCTGTTCAAGGAATCATTGATAAACAATGGGTTGGAACTTATGTAGATGAAAAAGGCGAATTTATAGACGGTATTCAAGGTTCTGAAAAAGAAGTTGAGCGTTGGTTTAATTCATTTAAAATGGGTAATGTCCAAACATTCTGCTTTCAAAACTTAATAAAATACGGCAAAGAGCAAGTTTGGAAATGTGAACCGTTTATGGTTTTTGCTAAAATAGCAAGAAAAAAGCTGATTGCATTAGGTGATTATATTATCTGCAAACCTATTAAGGTAGATGTTTCAGCGGAACAATTATCTGCAATGGGTATTGTTATACCACAATCTTTTATAAAGGCAACACTATCAGATAGGGCTAAAGTAGTAAGCGGTGGGAAAGAAATGGGAGTAAAAGAAGGGGATATTATAGGATTTAGAGGTGAGTTTATACAGAAATACGATATTTTAGGTAAAGAATATTACATCATTGAAAAAAAATGGTGTCATTGCATTTGGTAAAAAAAAGTTAAGATTTATAAATTTTGTCGTATATTTATGCCATTAAATACGCTTAATGGCAAGAAATATAAACGATATTTACGGGTTTATAAACTACATTTTTGGTAAACAACTAGGCGATTTTATTACCGTAGAAGAATGTATGCAGTGCTTAGATAATGCACAGATGCAACTTTTTGAAGAAGAATTTAAAGTTTATAGCGTAAATCAGACTATCATTGATAGTCTTTTGCCGTTTAAGGTTATCCAAAGTTTTACATCAGACGCTAGTGGTAATGTTACGTTTCAACCAAACTATATGCACCTTTTAGCGGGGGCTTATACCACTACAAATAATACGATAAACCCAATAAGATTTGTAACGGAAGATGAATTACCCTACTATCTTACTAACCAATTAAGACCCGTAGCAACAAGTAGCCCATGTGCTATTAATATAGCTAACGGTTTTAAACTATTCCCTGAATCAGCACAATCGGGTAAGTATTCTTACATGAAAAGACCCGCAACACCCGTACTAGCTTACTCCTATGTAAATAGGGTATTCACTTATAATTCAAGTGGTTCTACTCAATTAGAATTTTCAGACGCTTATGTTAATAATATAATCAGTAGGGCATTATCATTAATAGGCGTTAGTTTAAGTGAACAAGAAGTGCAGCAGTTCGCACAACAACAAACACAATCAACAATGTAACTATGACTAGAAGGTATATAGCAGACCAAGTATTATTCAGATTAGACGGTTCTTCACCAGAAGTATCGCAATCCGTTCAATTAGAGGATGTTTATGCCGCTATTGGTCAATGGGTTAATAGTAAGTTTAAATTAAGGCATTTATCAGATACCTTAAGTAGTGGTGAGAGTTTGCCCGAAGGATGTGCTTTAGCTACTTATTCGGATGTAGCAGTTTCTACCGATGGTGATGTTGCTTCTGTTACACTACCCGTAATGCCTATTGCCTTACCTAGAAACTTAGGAGTGTACAATGTTTCAGGCGGTGGGTATAACTTTATACCATTGCAGAGAGGTCAGATTCAAATTTTAGGCGCAGAGTTTATGCTAAATACATTATTTGGTCAGGTAGCCTATGAAACAGTTGGTAAAAAAATTAAGTTTTCAAAAAATATTAAGTTATTAGGTATCAATACAGTAGATTTAGATTTAATGGTATTTGATATGAGCCTATATAATGATACCGATGCTTTACCAATACCTAGCGACATGGAATTTGAATTAGTAGATACATTATATAAAATGTTTGCACCTGTTCAAGCTATGCCAAGTGTAGTTTCTAATTTTCCACAAACAATGCAAAGTAAATAAAAATGGTAACAGTATCATTAGATAGTATCGTAAGGCAAACTTTAATGAAGAAGGGCTATCCGTTGCACTACTATGTAGCCTTCCTTGTTTACGCTAAAGAATGTTTGAGAGAACTAACCTACGATGACCTTCAATGTTTTAATGAGAAGCTAATACCAATTGACAGCAATAATGCCTTTCAAATACCAAACGATTATGTGGACTACGCTTTGGTAGGCATCCCATTAGGTCAGGGTATCAGACCTTTAGTAGAAGATAAAAAAATGACTTCTTTAAGAAACTATGATTCAAACCTAAATGTTATACCTTATACTTCTGATACTGCAAGTCAAGATGATGTAGCGTTAATACTACCCTATAATGGGTTATCATTAGGGAATTGGTACACCACGCACTATAATGATTACGGGGAAAATATAGGGCGTTTCTTTGGCAGTAGGGGTGGATATGTTGATACTTTTAAGGTATGTCCTGAAAGAAATGAAATTCAATTAAATGAAGGATTGCAAGGATTTGATTACGCTTATGTAAAATACCTTTCCAATGGTTCAGATAGCGGTAGTTCAACAACAATAGACCCATATTGCGAACAAACTATTTCAGATTATATAATTTACAGTCATAAAAAAAATAATAGAACGTATAGTCAGTCTGAAATTCAAATAGCTAAAATGGATTATATAAATAGTAGGCAAATATTTAGAGCAAGAAAAAGTGGTTTAACGCTTGAAGTCCTTAAACGTATTGTAAATCGTAGTTCATACGCAGCACCTAGATAACATGATAAATAAAAGTATTCTTTTAAGTGGTATTAACGGGGATGATAGTTTTGACTTCTTCCAAGAAGGGGATTATATATTGCTGCAAAATGGACAAATAGCCGTTTCAGATACGGGGAAAGACTTGCGTGTGGAAAACGTAAAGGGTACTACTGCAATTACAAATACTAAATATCCAGTTACAGGAGTACATCAAACACTAGGTTCATGCGTAGATATTGCAAATAGAAGATTAGTTTGGTTTGCTTACAATTCATTAGGTGAACACGGAATTTATGTGTATGATTTCGTAGATAAATCGGTATATGCAGTATTGTATAGCTCACAAGTTACAGGTGGATTGAATTTTTCAAAAGATTATAGAGTAGATAGAAACTGTAAGGTAATAAATGGTTTGTTGTATTGGACTGATAACTTAAACGAAACAAGATGTATTAACATTGATAGCGGTATTAAGTTAAATCAACCGAGCTATGTTACAGACGCAATAGCTTATGTTTCGCCTATTGACCCAACTTCTATTACATTAATTAAAAGACCACCCGCTTATCCTATTTCATTTGCAAAAGTAACCGATGGAACTTTTGTAAATAACTATATTTCATCTAATTCATTTAAGTTTTGGTACAGATATTCGTTCTATGATAGTCAAATATCTGCTAATTCAGCAATGACCGACCTTGTGCCGTACAACTACGACCAAGATACATTTAATGCAATAGATATTACTTTACCACTAGCTGAAAATATCAGACCTGATGTAGAGATAGTGCAAATAGTTGTTCAATTCGGTGATACGGGTTCTGCTTATATAATTAAAGAGTACAACAAAAACAACGCAGCAGATGCAGCAGCAATAGCAGCACATAACGCAGGTACGGCTATAACTTATAGGTTTTACAATGACCTCACAGGAATAAAACTAGATGCAGTTGCACAAGTTAATTCACAAGACCTAGTACCTTTAAAAACAAAGACCTTAGAAATAGCAAAAGATAGACTATTCTTAGGTAGTAATTTAAAAGGGTATAATACACCAAATGAAACAAGTCTAGCAGTAGGTTATACAGATACCACAACAATTAATGTGCCGCCTGTAACAACAGGAACAATGGCTGAAATAGGTTTTAATACCCCTACAACAGTACCATTAGTTTTAGTTGGTTCACCTATTAATACTTCTACATACGGTCTGCAAACACAAAACTACAATACCGCTAATCCCGCTTCTGGAATGTACCCAACTTGGGCGGATAGCGATATGATTTTTAATAATATTTCCACTTCTGAAATTACATTAGTAGTAAACGGTAAGGGTAGATTATGGAACTCTATTACTGTTGGGGAGTATAGATATACTGAAATATCATTTTATTGGTATTTAAGCACATCTACTACAAAAACAGTTACAAAAGTCCAAACATTTAATGTTGATGCGGGAGAAATACTTGACATTGATTTTAATTTTTCATTAAAAGTACCAGCTTCTACAAAGGTTTGGTTAGTAGTTAATCCTGATTTAGGTGTTACGGGAGAAAATGATAACAAGTTTGTAGTTACAAGTAGCAATGTTTATGTAGTTGAAGGAACAACAATAGTTTACCCTCCTCCACACTTTAAACGTGGTGGCTCTTATAAATTTGCTACTGCTTTTTATGATAGGTTTAGAAGAAAATGCGGAGTTGTAACTAATACAAGCGCAACATTAAATATTCCAACAAAAGGGTATGACCCAACACCTGCCAATTATGCTACTTGGGCATTATCTAACGTAGGTGCTACAACACAAATACCATATTGGGCTTATTATTATCAAATTTTAATTACTAAAAATTTGCAACAGACTTCGTTTATTCAGTCGGTTGCACAATCAATATTTTATGCTACGAAAAATTTATCCACAGGCGTTGTTACTTATACAGAAGATACATATAATTCTAATTCATTTGCAATTGGTGTAAATATGGGAGGTATAACCGATTTAGGAGTTGGTTATATTTACAATGAAGGGGATGTAGTAGTATTGTCTAATAACGATGGGTTGCAATACACATTAAAGGTATTAGGAACAAACGGTAATTGGCTTCATTGCGAAAAGAAAGATTTAGGTGTTCTAGGTGCTAGTGCTTTATGGCAATTTGAAATATACACACCGTATAAAGATTCAATGCTTGAAAGCTACTATGAAGCAACACCTGTTTATGATATTACTAACCCAACAGAAGCTAATAGAGTTTATTCAACATTAACAGGGGATATATACGGAGATTCTTATTATCTTATTCGTTCAGATAGTGTTAATGCTTATTATCAATGTGAAACAATGAATCCTAATGACAAATTTTGGTCAATTTGGGATAGGAGTTTAGGTTGGGCAAATATATTAGACAATATCGGTCAGCAGCTTTTAAAATTCAACGTATCGTATTCAGATACAATTATTCAAGGTGCTAGGACTAATGGGTTAAATAAGTTTCAAGTATTAAATTATAAAACCGTAGATAGTTCAGGGGGTAATATCCAAAAGTTGCAATTATCTTCCAAGCAAGAAGCAGACGGTAACGTAATGCTTTGTATTTGTACTGATGCCACATTCTCAATTTATCTATCTGAAACACAATTAGTTGCATCTGCTTCTAATGACGCTTTAGCGGTTTCTAATGGCGTAATAGGTTCAATCAATTCATTAAAAGGCAAAAACGGAACTACTAGACCTGAAACAGTTATAGAGTATTTAGGGAATGTCTTTTGGTTTGATGATAAAAACGGGTGCGTAGTACAATACAACACCAATGGATTGACACCTATTAGTGGTTATAAAATGTCGTCTTTCTTTTCAAAATACGCAAAAGACCTAGACCTTACTAGCAATGCAACATTAGATACCTTAAACGGTTTCCATCATGTGCCAACGGCTATTAATCCATTGACAGGAAGATTTAACATAACAACACCCGCATTGATAGCAGAATCAGCAGCACCAATATTTCCTAGTTACGGTGGAGTAGTTCCAAGCTATGCAGTATCAATCATTGATAGGTTTGATATTAAAACTAACCTAGCACAAACACTATGCTTTGACTTTAAAGAAAATAGGTGGAAAGAAAGTTTTGAATTTGCAGGTGAGTGGTACGATAGCTTTGAAAATACAATGTTCGGATTTAAAAATGGTGTAATATATACGCATGACACTAATAGTTCCACATGGAACACATTTTACGGTGTACAAAAGCCACTAAGAATCTTATATGTAGATAGTAGACCATTATCAGGAGTTAAACAAGCTGAATCGGTAGCAGTAGAATCAAATATAGCACCTAACTATTCAGTATGTATGTCAAAATATCCTAATACTCAAATTACAGACCTAGCAATAGCAGACTATACAAATAGGGAAGGGGTGTTTTACGCTAATTGGTTTAGAGATAGGTTAAGTCCTAATTTTGCAGGTACGGCAGATGAAAAAATGTATAGCGGTGATGCAATATTGGGAAGAAATATATTAATTCAATTAGAGTTTCAACAATTCACTAATTTGTTGTATTTTAGCATAATTAATTCGAGCGATTTTATGTCAAGGGGTCAAAAAAAGATAATATCTAAATAACAATAAAATGCCACTACCATTAATTTTAGGTGCAGCAGGGTCTTTAATTAAATCAGGGCTAGGTGTTTACCAAAACATAAAAGCGAATGAGATTGACCCACAAAGGGTTGATTATAAAGGTTCTAAATCCGTAGGAGACCAATTAGCTTCTGTAAAGCAACTGTATAATAGTAGAGGTGCGGGATTTGCGGCAGCGCAAGATAAAATTGCACAATCACAAGCTAACACATTAGCGTCAGGTTCTAGAAATGCTACAGATAGTGCTAGTCTATTAGCTTTAGCACAAGGTAGTCAAGACCAATCAGATAACGCATTAGTTGATTTAGCTACTAGAGAAAGTCAAGCTAAAGTAGGTTTATTAGATAATTTACAGGCAGCCTATGATAAAATGACGCAAGACGATAGGATGATTTACCAAGACCAACTAGCTAAGTATCAAGATGATGTAGCAGCAAAATCCGCTTTAAGGGGTTCAGGAATACAAAACATGGTAGGTGGGTTAGGCGATATAGCTAGTTTAGGTATGCAAAATGACCAATTAAAAGAACTTAGAGGAATGAATAAGTTTAGTGGATTAGGTGGATTTGGCGGTGTAGGTAGAATGTTCGGAAAAGCAATAGGTGGATAATATAAAATACAAATAGATGCCTTATAATAATGCAGATTTAGCAGTAGTATTACCAAGTACACAACCCGCAGTAGGTCAGGTTATGCAAAACGCTATTGGTCTTGCAGAAAGACAACAAGCTAGACAAGATAACATAGATGAAAGAAGGTATGAATCAGAGCAAAGAAACGAACTAGCTAGGCAGAATAAAATGCAATCTAACGCATTGCATAACTTAGGTACTATTAATAAATATGTAGCAGAATATAAGCCAATAGAAGCAAGTGTAGATGAATTAGTTTCTACTAACATAAAGGGATATAAAGATTTCTTGATGCAAAATATCGGTAAAGACCCGATTGAATTAGATAGATTAATGTCTGAAAGAACACCTGCAATAGCTAACGCATACAAAAAAATGCAAAGTGATTTACCTTTGATGAAGCAGCAAGAAGCAGACTTTTTAAAGCAAATGCCTAATGCAGACCCTATCGCATTAAGAGAAGTTATCAGAAACCAATTTAAGCAAAGATATACAAGTCTTGATAAAAATGGCAATGAAATACTAAAAGAGCCAATGGAAACTGTGTACGACTATACTAAAATTTTCCAAGACCCTGAAAAACTATCTTGGGTAGTAGGTAATAATCAACAACCATTAAAAGACTTTTTTGATAAAGTTAAATACGAAGAAGTTTCAGGAAATGAATATAGAAATAATAAAGGTCAGGTAATAGGTAAAAAATGGAGTGGATATAAAACACCTTATTCAGGTGCTTTAGGTGTTGATGAAAAAGGGTTTCCTAAAATTGATGTAGACTATAAAGAAATACCAATGAAAAATGGTACACTTCAAATAGCGGGCGAAACACTAAGGAATGACATGAAAGCTAATCCCGCAGTAGAAAGAACATTTGATATTGCTTGGTTAAATAAGAAAAAAGAAAAAGGTCTTACTAATATAGATGCGGCTACCGATGAAAAAATGAAAGAAGCATACAGATTAGAGTATGCAAGACAACACATAAAACACAACGTAAAAACGTCAGAAATAGAAAAAACACCTGTAATAAAAATAAGTACAGGTAATAGTGGAAGCGGCAGTGCTTCATCAGATGTTGAGATAAAAGATGTTTTTAATGAATTAGTTGCAAATATAGGCGGCAGAAAGTCAGTTGCTTTGAATAAACTTCCGGAAGCACAACAAAAAGCTATTTTAAGTGCAGCTAGAGGTGTTTCTGGTGGTATAGAAGAACCTGTATTGGATGCAGAAGGGAATCAAGCTATTGACTTAAATAGCGGTAAGCCATTAACTAGAAGAAGGCAAATAGACCAAAGAGATATTACAGTTGGCGTAGAAGATGGTAAGGTTAAAGTTTTTGGTGTAAATAAAAAAGATGAACAAGCAGTTAGGGGTGATGAAATAGTAACACTAGGATTTTACGATGTAAACGCTAAATCAAATAAAGGTGTTAAAGCAACACAAGCGGTTATTAAGGCAGATAAAAAGCAACCTCCAAAAGTAACAACAACAGTAGTTAAAAACCTTCAAGGCGCATTAGACTAATGGAAGAAAATTTTGAACAACCACAAGTGCCACAGACAACTAATCCACAAAACGGTGAATTAGATAAGTTATATTCAGTAGTTAGCCAAGCAGGTTTATATACTAAGTCAAAAGATGAATTTAAGACAAAGTATAGTACGCCTGAAAATATAGACAAACTATATTCAGTAGCTTCACAAGCGGGGTTGTACACTAAATCAAAAGATGATTTTTACAGTAAATATTACCCTAATTTTAGTAGCAAAGCCCCAACACAACAAGCAACCCCAGTATATCAAGGCATAGCTAATTCATTACCAACAATGGGAGTTGGTAATAGTAGTGGCGATATAGCGTCTTTGCCACAAGCAAAACCTAAGCCATTGGGATATACTGATGTTCAAAGAAAAATGCAAATTAGAGAAGAAGATAAAGCAGCAGCAGTAAAAAACTATATTACAAAAAAAGGAATAAAAGAAAATACCCCGCAGTATCAAAAAGAATTGCAAAATATAGATAAGCAAATATTTGATGATAATTTAACTGTTTCTACTAATAAAAACGGTGAAAAGCAGTTATTTAGAACAGAAAACTTTGGTCAAACACTTTGGAATACATTAAAAACAAGTGTTACTAGTTCAGCAGATGCGTTAAAAGAAAATAATGCTTCAGATGCAGAACTTTTAGAAATTTACAAACAAAAAGACGCAGAACCCGATAGTGAAACAAGACCAAGTGGTGTTAGTGGATATTTTGCAGAATTGGGTGGTGGGATAATAAAACCGATTGCATTGCAATCGTTAAATGCAATAATGCCAACTTTAGGTACAGGGGCTATGGTTGCAGAAGCGTATAATACAGCAAGGGCTAATCAAACATATCAACTTTATAGAGAAGGATTGAGGGAAGGATTGCAGCCCGAACAGGCTTTAGCTAAAGCTAAAAACACCGCACAATATTCAGCACTAGGGGATGCAGCTTCTATGTATGCACTTTCAGGCGCATTAGGTAGCGTAGGAAATAAAGCAGTACAAGCTGCTACTAAAACATTTAAACAGTCTATAAAAGATGTTGCTAAGGGGGCGTTAAAGGTAGGTGGTATTATAGGTGCAGCAGAAGGTTCAAAAGTTCCAATAGAATCAGCAAGTGGATACGATAGAACTGTTACAGAAGGTATTGAAAGAACTTTAGAGGGTGTAGGTAGCGGTATAATGATGGATTTAGCTTTTAAAACAGTAACACACGCTATTACTAATCCATTGGCAGTACCTAAAGCGATGTTTGCAGCAGCTAAAAACCTTATTTCTGAAATACCAAGAGAAATAGTAGATGCACACATAGAAGCAATGCCAGAAGAAGTGGGCAAACAAGTAAAAGAAAGTATTGACTACTACCAAAAGGCAAAAGATAAAATCAATGGATTTGTACCTGAAAATCAATTAGCTTGGTTTGCAGGTAGACTTGAAAAAGCAGATAGGCACGAACAAGAAATAAAAGAACTTGAACTATCTAAAGTAGGTAAACCAGAATTTGTGCAAAACCAAATTGATACGCAAATTAAAGAAGTTCAAAAAAAGATAGACGAAATTAACGATGAAGTAAATAAAGCAGCTAAAAAGGGCGAAGTAACACCTGAAAAAGACGATGTAACAGGATTAAAATTAGGTGAAGAACCAAGTGTTACAGTAATTAAACCAGAAGAAAACAAACCAATAGAAACAATAGGTATTGGGGGCATTGAAAATAAACCTGAAACAAATAAATCAGGAGTATCGGTAATATTGCCTAGCCAAAATAAAAAGCCTGATATAGTTGAAAATAAGCCAACAGAAGTAACCTTTAATGGTGAAAAATGGAGTGTAAAAGAAGATTTAGGAGATACTGTAATAATAACAAAAACAAACGGGTCAGAAATACAAGTAAATAAATCAGAACTTGAAAACATCAACAAAGAAGCTAAAATACTCAACACCACAGAAGTTGAAAAGCCTACTACTGAAACAGTTAGTGAAGTTATCGGAAATCCAAAGGAAAAAGAAGGGGAACTTAAAGCAGAAGTAAAAGATGAACTTCCTGATAATATTAAAAATACATTAGCACAATTAGAAGGTGAAGAAGCCCCAATTAAAATAGATGATATTAAAGAAGGTTTTGTTTTATCAAGAGGAAGTAAAGAAGGTTCAAGTGAAGGGTTTCATTCTATTAGAAAGAGTGGTGGTGAAGGATATGCGGGGAAGGGCGGTAAATTGGTTAATTCTGCAATTAAGAAAGGTGCTAAAATACTAAAATTAGTAAGTGGAGATAGTGAAAATTATTCTGAAAACGCAAAAGATATAGAGGAATTTTACAAGATAGTTGGAGAAGAAGAAAGGGCTAAGAAAAGCGAATGGGCAGAAGGCGAAGCGTTATCAGATATTACTACAAGACTTTGGAATAACAAACAAGCACAAGCAAAATTAAAGAAAGCGGGTATTGATATTGTAATAGGAGATACAATAGACGGTGTAGATGCTTTTGTGGTAAATAAAGATGCACTAGAGCCAATATCAAAACCTAAAGTAGAAACACCTAAAGAACAAGTAAAACCAATAGAGAGTAAGCCAACTAAAGAAGGTAAACAACCAACTGCCGAAGGATTAATGAGAGCAGATGCTAAAAAGGTACACGCTAAAGTATCTTCAATGGAAGCACCTGTAAATGATGCAAGACAAATAGCGTTAAGGTATATTGCAGACGGATTCAAGAAAAAAAGTAGTGGTGGATTTGGTAAAGACGCTATTGAAGAAATAGCGGGTCATGTAAAAAGAGCAAGATTAAACACAGGAGAAAAAGAAAAACTATCACAAGAGGTTAAAGATAGAGATTACTATAACCCAAATGAAAAAAGAACACTTGACCAAATAGTACATGATTTATGGGAAAGAAGCAACCAAGAAGTATCTGAAAGAGATATTAAAGACGCTTTAATGGAAGCAGTTAGAGAACATAACACAAGATTAGACGCAGGTAAAGCATACTTAGAAAGATATAACGAAGATTACGCAGAAGAACAACACTTTGCAAGAATAGCCGAAGAACGTGCAGAAGAATTTGACAAAGAATTAAAAGACATTGAAGATTGGCTTAAAGACGAAGGTGAAAAAACACATCCAATAGAAGCCGAAGAAGAACACATTAACAACTTAATAAAACAATATGAAGCAGAATTTAAAGCAGAAGATAAACAGCCTACCCCCGCAAGTGAAGGAGAAATTATTGAAACGCCTAGCAGCAGAACAAGTGGAGAAGAAGTTAAAGATAAAGAACAAAAGTCATCAAAGCCAAAAAAAACCGAAAGTGTAACATCAATAGAGCCACCATTTACTTTAATTAAAACAGAGTTAGAAAGGGCTAGGACTAGAGTTGGGTTAGGTGATTATGAAAAGGAAACAATAACGGATGAACGTGCTGCAAAAGAAGCTGAAAATGCCATTAAAGAATGGAAAGAAAAAGGCATATATAACAAAGAAATAGATAAAATAATAGAAGATGCCAATAGTGGTAAAATTAGTGATTTAGGTAACAATGTATTAGCACAACATATTGCAGACTTGGAAGTTACAGGTAAGTCATTGGATAGATTTTCAAAAGAATACGATAAAAATAGAGCAGAATTAAAAAGGGCTATTGATGCAGGTGATAGTCTTAGGTCAGCAGCGGGTAGGATATTGGGTAGAGATTTAAAAATATTTGGGGAAGAAGTGCAATCAGTACAAGATATTGAAATGCAAATGATGCAAGATGGTGATACCGATATTTTAACAAAAGAACAAAAAATAGAAGCAGAAAAAAGATTTAATGAATACAAGGGAGTAGCCGATAAAGAAGCTAAGTTAAGGGTAGAAGCCGAAGCTGAAATAGAAAAATTAAAAGCAGAACTAGAAATAGCTAAAGCTAAAAAAGCAGCTACGCCAACTACTAAAAAAACAAAAGGTGATTATCAAGCAGAAAGAAAAGATATTGTAAAGTCAATAAAAGATAAGTGGAATAAAGCGGGTAATGACGGAACATTAACGGCAGTACCTATTCCTTATGCAAAACAATTAGCTGCAATAGCACCCGATGTAGCAAAACTATTAAATTCGTACATTACCGAATTTAAGGAAAGGGGAATTGATATTACATTAGAAAAAGCTAGAGAATTACTTAAAAAAGATATTAACGAAGCAGGTATAGAAGTATCAGATGAAGATGTAAGAGGTTTAATAGCAGGTAGATTTAATGAAAAAAAGCAAACAAAATCAGAACTTGTAACTAAAAGACAAGACTTGGTTGCGGAAGAAAATTTATTGCTTGAAATTGAAGAATTAGAAAAAGGCGGTGTTCCTAAAACGGAAATAGGCAAAAGGAAAAGAAATCAGAAATTTAAGGAATTAAGGGATAGGATAAAAGAATTAAAGAAGATAGGATTATCAGAAAATATAGAGTTGCCATCAGAATTAGATGAACAACAGAAAAAATTTGAAACGGCTATCAAGACACAAATAGCAAATAATAAGAAAGAACAAGCTAGAATAGATGAAAAGATAAAAAGAAAAGATTATTCAGAAGATGAAAAAAAATCTAAAATAATAGACAATCCATTACTTAAAAAAAATAATCCTAAACTTTACGAAGAATACCTACAAGCAATAGAAGATAAATATAACGCAAAACTAAAATTAGAAAAGGATAGGATAGATGATAAAATAAAAAACAGGTCAGGATTAGATAAAATAAAGGATTGGGCTAATATTGCTTTTACTACAACTCAAAGTACAGTAGCAGGGTTTGACCAATCAATGGTAATGGTTCAATTACTTGGACATACTTTATCACATCCTATCAATACGGCTAAGTTTGCTAGAGATTCATTTAAGGATATGTTTAGTAAAAGATTCTTTGATAGAAGAATGGCTACATTACATAATACAGTTTTGTGGGACACTATTGAAAAATCGGGATTAGTTATTTATGAACCTAGAAGTTTTAAAGCAGAGTTAAGAGCAGAACAACATGGTGGAGATAAAAACCTTTGGAATAAATCATTTGTAATAGGTGGTAAAAAATATTCAATAGGACAAGCGTTTGAGAGGTCTACAACAGGATTTATTAATAATGCTAGAATTTCTTTGTTTTTAAATGGAGTAGAAAAACTACAACAACAAGGTAAAACATTTGAAAATTCACCAAAAGAATACGAAGCACTAGCTAGAGTATGTAATGAATGGACAGGACATGGTAAAGTTCAAAGACATATTCAAATGGGTTCTGAATTAGTAAATAAGGTTATTTGGTCGCCAAAAATGTTAGCTTCTACTTTTAATATATTAGGATTAGGGGATTTGGCAAGACCTATTGAAACCACAAAAGAAATTGGTAGGTCTTTAGGTGTAAATATTAAAGAAAGTGGAAATACTAAAGGGTTTTATTCTAGCTTAACACCAAAGCAACGTGCTTTTATGAGAAATGAAATGCTTAGAGCATTAGGAACGGCTAGTTTATTAATCGGTACAGGTATGCTAACAGGTGCAATAGATGATTTTGATTTTGACCCAAGAAGTAGTGGGTTTGGTTCTGTAACTAAAGGAGATATAACAGTTAATCTGTTTGGAAGATTTGCGTCAGCTATGAGAACTATTGTTCAAGTATTAGGCGGTGAAAAGAAAACAGATAAAGGCGTATATACAATAGGAGAAAAATACGGCTCTAAGAAAACAGAAGATGTGTTAATTGGTGGATTTGGTAGGGGTAAAATGACACCCGCAGCAGGGATGGCTTATGATTACTTCTTAAATAATAAGAAAAACTACTATACCGAAAAAAAAGTAACACCAACCTATATGGCAAAGAACTTAGCAGTACCAATGTCATTACAAGGTGCAGTAAAGGATATTTTCCAAAGTGATGAAAAATTAGTAGGATTAGCTAAAACAATATCTAAATCTTATGGCTTTGATGTAAAAGATAAAGCAGATTACAAAGAATCATTGAAAATAAAAAAAGAAAATAAAATACTAGAAAGGAAAGAAAAAATAAGAAAACTAAGAGAAACATTAAAGAAAGCAAATAAAAAACCATAAAAATGGAAGCAATAGAAGAACTAAAAGAAAGAATAGAGCAACTAGAAAAAGCTAACGCATATTTAGAATCCCAAAAAAAAAAATACGAAAACGGGGATGCTAAATTGTATTATGCACTTCAAAGGAAAATGACAGAAATGGCTAATCTATTGAATAAAAACAACCTAGAAGATTGCGAACTAGACAACCCTAAAAGTAAATCATTTGATAGGTTAGCTGCTGTGCTTCAAAAATGTGAAACTATATCGGTTTCTGCTTCTGCATTAGGAGTTGTTGCGGGTGTAACGGGTAACGAAAAAGCAGATACAGCTAAGAAGCCTTTTGTAGAAAGTATTGCGGATAGTAGAAAATAATTTATATGAATATGGAAAAAGAAGTATTTGTTGAATTAAGTTTTTTTAAGGGTGATTATAAGATAAGTAACTATGGGAATGTTTTATCTTTAAAAAATATAAAAAAACCATTTTTACTTAGTCAAAAAACAGATAAAGACGGGTATAAAGAAGTTGGATTATGGCTAGATGGCGTTCAATATTTAAAAAAAGTTCATCATTTAGTTGCAATAGCATTTATCTCAAATCCAGATTGTAAAAAACAAATAAATCATATAGACTTTAATAGGTCAAACAATAATTATAAAAACTTAGAATGGAGTACACCTAAAGATGATGCACAACATAGAAAAATAAATAATAGATTTGTTAAAGGTGAAAAACATTACGCATTTTGGAAAAATAGAGGTGCTAGTAAATCAGCTAAATTAGTATTAGATACAGAAAGCGGTATATTTTATGATTGCGTAAAAGATGCAGCAGAAGCTAAATGTATTAATTATAGCACATTGAAAGGGAAATTAAATAATAATTCTAAAAACAATACAAGTCTTATTTATGTATGAGTAATTTTATTGAAGTATATCACACAAAAATAGAGATACCTAATCAACCGCCAATAGAAGAAATTGAAAATTGGGGAACTGATGATATAAATGAACAATATTGGAGAAGATTAGATTTGCCATATTTTTTTGATTCTGTTGAATATGATAAAGATGGTAATGCTTTATTAAACAAAGAACAGTCTGATTACGCAAAAGAGGAAGTTAGAAGATGCAAACAGGGGTTTTGGTTTATGAATAGGGGTGTTCCAACGTATATAACAGGGAAAAATTATTTTTATTTAAAATTTTGGAAACTAGAGGATGATATTTACGCAGACTTTCGTATGTCTGATAGAAAGTATTTTTTATTCCTTGACCATTGGGAAAAAGTAACTTGGTGCTTGGGTATTATTAGAGGTAAACCAAGACGGGCAGGGGCTACATCACAAGCCACATCAAACCTTATTTACGAATGTATATTTTTTAAGAATAGCTTATGTGGTTTTACAAGTAAGACACAAGCCGATGCTAAATCTGCATTTACAAACATGATTTCGTTTGGTTATAGGCAATTACCTGTATTCTTAAAACCAAAGCAATTAAATAATAAAGATAGCGTAACAGAACTTGTATTTGCACACAAATCAGTAGATGTAAAAGGCGCTAAAGGAAACGCAATAGATACAGATACAGGGCATAGGTCTAAAATTGATTATAAAGCCCCTTCCTTAAATGCGTATGATTCAGGAAGGATTAGCCGTATCTGTGCCGATGAAATGGGTAAATGGGCTTCTGATGTACCCGCATCACAGTTTTTATCTATTGTAAGTAAAACAATGGTAAAAGGTGGTAAAAGAGTAGGGTTTTGCGAATTACCTTCAACCGTAAACGAACTAACTAAAGGCGGTGGTGCTGAATTTAAACTTATTTGGGATGTAGCTGATTTTGTTAAGCATACAACAAGAACGCCCAATAGGATAGTTAGGTACTTTTGTCCTTCATACGAAGGTTTTGTAGGGTTTATTGATAAGTACGGAGAAAGTGTAGTAGATGAACCAACCGAAGAACAATACAAATATTTAGTAGAAAACTTTGTAGGTGTGGGTGATTTGAATGAAGATGATATTAAATTAGGTGCAAAAAAATATTTACTAGCAAGAAGGTCGCAATTAGAAGGTGTAGCCCTAGAAGAAGAAATTAGGATGTCGCCAATGGATGAACGTGAAATGTTCATGCTAAGAAACAATAATTGCCATTTTGATGCTATTTTATTAAATGATTTGCACGATACCGCTTCATCAATGGAATCAGAAAACATTGAATACGGTAACTTTATTTGGGAAGACGGTAAGCCATTTACTAAAGCAATTTGGGTAAAAGCACCAAAAGAAAATTCAAGATGGTATAGACCCGCTAAATTTAAACTACCCGAAGATGAAACAGTTGAATGGGTAGCAGGAAGAGCAATGCCTAAGAAGTACATTCAGTTTATTAGTGGGGTAGACCCATTTCAAAACTCAATAGTAGAAAGCGGGAAAGGTTCTAAAGCGTGTTCAGGGGTGTTAAATAGGTTTGAAAATGGAACAAATGACGCTATATACAATAGAATGTTTGTTTCAGTATATCATGCAAGACCTAAAACAGTTGAGTTATTCCACATGGATATGGCTTTACAATGCTTTGCTTTTGGTACTCAAATACTAATAGAAGCAAAGGGAGAAGGTGGAGTTAGAAAATTTTTCCAAGATAATATGCTTGATGCGTTTCTTATATATTTAGACGGGAAAGACAATGCAGGTATAGACCCAAATGCAGATAATAAAGTATTATTAGTTAATAATTGGGAATCTTATATTGAAAAAGAAGGTAGACAAGGAAAACTAATATATCCTAAAGCAATAGAGCAGTTGATTCAGTTTGATATTAATGATTCAGAGCCTAGTGATATTGTGATGGGTTTGGGGTGGACTTTGGTAGCTGATTACTATTCTTCATATAAGCCAAAATTAGTTGATAATAGTGTTAAAATTTATGATTATTTCAAGAAAAGATAAGTTTTATGATTACTAAAATAGTAAATAGTTTTGATAGTGGATTGCCTATATCTAAATCTATAAAACATGGTAAATATAAATCAAAAGAATACGGTTCTTGGCAATATCTAAAACAAAGATGCTTAAATGTCAATAATGCAAGTTACGATACGCATGGTGGTCGTGGTATATCTGTTTGCGAAAGATGGCTAAATTCATTTGAGAATTTTTTAGAAGATATGGGTGATGCCCCATCTAAGTTACACACAATAGACAGGATTGATAATAACGGGAATTATGAGCCATCAAATTGCCGTTGGGCGACTAAAAAAGAACAGTCTAATAATAAAAGAAACAATGTTTTATATTTATTTAATGGAGAATATCTAACAATTAGGCAAATTTCAGAATTAACAGATATGCCATATAAATTAATAATGAATAGAATTAAAAACGGTTTATCGGCACAAGAAGCCGTTTTAGCGGGCGTTAATAGAATAGTTAGCAATAAGAATCTTAATTCATTAAAAGTAAAATGTAGAAATTTAGGGATAAGCTATTCCGCAGTAAGACACATAGCAAAAAGAAAGAATATAACTTTTGAAGATTCTATTAATTTTTTCATTAAAAAAATATAATTTGATTTTTTTAACAAATTATTATATATTTGTTAAAACTTAAATAGTTTATAAATTGGACAATAATTCTCTAGGATATCCGAATCACCAACTTGATAGTAGGTCAAAAGATAGCAAGTGGATATTGCAATATGTCAAAGCGGCATTTAGCGATTCTAGGGGGTATATTCCGTCTAATTATACAATTGTAGGTGGTGTTTCCAAGTATGCAGAAATAAGACAATACGCATTAGGTAAACAATCGGTTGATAAATATAAGAAACAAGCACTACCAACAGACCAACAAGATAATTCCGCAGCAGCACTTGATTTTACACCGTTATCTATTTTGCCAAAATATAGGGAAATTGCAATTTCTAAGATACTTCAAAATAGGTATGATATTCAGGCGTTTGCGGTAGACCCGTTAGCTAGAAGCGAAGAAGATGAATACTTCAATGAAATGAAGGTTAAAATCATGCTTCGTGAGCAGTTTTCTAAGATGGGAGTACCTGAATTAGCAGAACAAGCAGATATTAAAGTAAGACAGGGTGAACCCGAAGATGAAGAACAATTAAAGATAGAAAAGGAATTTGGCTACAAGCACGTTATGGCAATGGAAGCCGAAGAATTAAACGCTCTTATTTTAGGTCAAAATGATGCAGAAGAATTAAGAAAAAGGGTTATTGAAAATTTATATGATTTCGGTATTGGTGGATATACTCAATGGATTGATGAAAACGGTAAAGTAAGAATCAGGGAAGTGAACCCTGAGAACTTAGTTTTATCGTATTGCGTTAAAAATAACTTTAGCGACCTAGTACATTGGGGTGAAGTTATTGAAGTGTTCGTAGGAGATTTAGCCCCGTATTTTACTAAAGACCAACTTAATGATATTGTTAAGTCGGTAGCGGGCAAAAACGGGAATGCTCAATTGATATATGGCAATGAATTAACTACATATTGGAGTAGGTTTAAGGCTTTAGTGTTAGATTTTAAATTCAAATCTTGGAACTCTACATTTTATGAAACAGAAGTGGACGGAAGGGGGAATGATAGGTTTAAGAAAACAAAACCACCAACAGGATTTGATAAAACAGTAGAAGAAACAGGTCAAACAGGACTAGCTAAACCTGAATACAAGTCAATCACTAGAGAGGTAGTATATAAGTGCAGATGGGTATTAGGTACTGATTTTATCTATGATTACGGTCTTTCTGAAAACATGGTCAGAAAACAGTCTGATTGGGCAGTAACTAGCTTAGATATTCAGTTGTATTCATGGAACTTTTACAAGATGCAATTTGGTGGGGTTACCGAAAGATTAATGCCACTAGAAGATGCAGCTTCATTGACTTGGTATAAGCTACAAAACTTAAAAAACAAATTAGTTCCATATCTGATTAACTTAGATATGGGTGCTTTTGAAAATATAAACTTTGGTAAAGGCGGCGGTAAGGCTTCGCCCGAAGAAGCGATTGAATTTGTATTTAATAATTATGTAGTTCCGCATAGGAGTTCTGATTTATTAAAACAAAATCCTAACTATAAGCCTGTATCTATTGAAGCTAGTGGGCAATTAGTTTTATTTGGTCAATACTATGAGGATTTAAATCAGATAGTAAACATGATGCGTCAAGTGTCAGGTTTAAATGAAATAACCGATGGCAGCACACCAAATGCTAAGAACCTTAATTCAACCAATGAAGCAGCTTTAGCAAGTACCAATAATGCACTTTACTTAATTATGAGTGCTGATAAATACTTGTGGCTAAAACTAGCGGATGCTAATATTGAAAAAGGTAAACTAGCAGTTAAACTAGGAAACGTAGAAGGATATAATAGGGCTTTAGGAAAAGAAACCGTTAAGTTCTTAAAGATTAACCCAGATATTTCAAATCACGAATTTGGAATATTTATAGAAGATGCACCTAGTGAACAACAAAGACAAATGTTTTGGCAATCACTAAACGCTAAAGAATATCAAGGTCTAATTGAGCCAAGCGATAAAATACTTGTAATGAGTATTAGAAACTTGAAACAAGCAGACATGGTATTGGCTTATAAGATTAAGAAGCGTAAAGAGGAAATGCAGCAAAACGAAATGGCTAAGATTCAAGCACAACAACAGGGAAACGAGCAAGCCCAAATGTTAGCTATTCAAGCCAAGCAGCAAGAATTAGAACTTGATACACAATCTCAAATTGCCGTCATTAACGCACAAATGCAATGGCAGTATATTATAGAAAAAATGAAGAAAGAGCAATCTATTAATGAAGCAAAAGTACACGCAGAAAGCAAAATTATCGCTACACAAATAGCGTCCGATGCTTCATTGATGAAAGAACAAATGAAACCTAAGCCTATAATAAAAGCAAAGGCTAATTAAAAAATAAAAACTAAAAAATGGAAACAACAGAAGTAATTGAACAACAAGCACAATCACAAACACAAACACAGGAAACGCAACAAGCACTTGTATTTACATCTAGTTCGTTTGGTACAAACCTAGAGAACGGACAAGATACGCAAGTTCACATTCAAGAACAAGTAGCAGAAACATCACAAGAACAAACACAAGTAGTTGATGAAACACAAGAAGAAAACGTATCTACGTTCTCAATGGATTCATTCGATACTAAAGGTGTTAATGCGGAAGAAGGTAGTCAAGAGAATGTACAAAGTCCAGTACAGGTAGATTGGAAAGAAGAAGTAAAGAAACAAGATAGAAGGGAAGTATTAAAAGCAGCAGGTCTTAGTGATTTTGCAATTGATTTTGCAGAATACTATGAAAGCGGTAACGACCCTTATAAATACTTAGAAGCAAAATCTTTTGATTGGGATAAAGTAGGTGATATTGATGTTCTTAAACAAGACTACAAATCACAATACCCAACCTTTGATGAAAGTCAAATAGATAGATTAATAGCTAAAAAATACGGCTTTATTGAAGGTGGGGATGAAGAAGATAATGCAGATGCGTTATTGATGGCTAAAGCAGATGCCCACATTTCAAGACAAGCCAAAAAAGCAGAACAAGAAAAATTCAAGATACCACAACTTCCCGTTAAAGAGCAAGAGGTTCTAGCAACGGCAGAAGCTAAAGTTCAAGAACTTGTTGAACAACAAAGGCAAATTGCCGAACAAGATTATCAGCAGGTGGTTAAATTCTACCAAGAACATGAAGCAACTAAATCCTTGTTAGACCAAAAGAAATTAGGTATTGACTTGGGATTAGAAAAGCCGTTTTATTTCAAAGTAGACAAACCTGAATTGATAACTAAAGCATTAACAGATGGCGATTTTTGGCAAAGAATTACTGCATCAAATCCGCAAGAGGTGGATTCTAGCAAGTTGATTCCTGATGTCAATAAATTGCAGTCTTTAATCTTAAAGGCAATGAACCCTAATTATGAAAAAGACCTATTTAACTACGGAAAATCGCAAGGTGTAAAATCCGTTATTGAAGATGGTCAAAACGCCCGTAGACCCAATAGTGGAATACCTGCCACACCAAAGGAATCCTTTGCAGAAGCATGGGGAAGGGCAAAAGTAACAGAATACGGCAGGTAATAACGCCTAAAAACAAAATAAAATGGCAGCATCACAAGGTTTAATTAATAAACAATACGTATCAGCATTGGATTCGTTCCTTGATACAAGGGAAATCAACCCGTTGATTACCGATATTTACAATGAAAGCGGTCTTACAGACATTGCGGGTATTGAAGGTCGTAGAAAGCCTATTGAAACAGGTCAACCTTTCTATTCAACCTATGTAAATGACGCATTATTCTTTTTGATTGATACCACGGGAGGTACAGTTAATGGAAGCGGAACAGCTAATATTAACTTTGTTGCGACAGCAGCAACAAGTGGTCTTGTTCGTAAGAATGATATTTTACTTGCTCCAACAGGTATTAAATCATTAATAGTATCAAATATTACAACAGCATCAGGTATTGATACTATCTTTTGTAAAAGCGTGTCAGGTACTAACGTAACACTTACAGCAGGTCAGAAACTTTCTGTGTACTCTCAGGCAGTTGGGGAAAACTCTGTAACTCAATCTAATTTGCGTTTCGGTGTTACCCGCTATTTTAATAAGTATCAAATCTTTCGTGAGCAATCTAAAATTACAGACGTACAAAAAGCGGCAACTATTGAAACTACTATCAATGGACAACCTTACTTTATCGTAAAAGACCACATTGAAAAGAAAATCAAGTTGAAGGGTGATGTAAACGCAGCCTTTATTGCGGGTGAAATGTCAGCTACTTCATTTGCTGATGCAAACCCTGCATTAGTAGACCCTGTAACGGAAGGAGATGATGGCGGTGGTGCTATTCAGACTACTCGTGGACTGAACTCGTACAATACCCTTTACGGTACTTCTATCACTAACGCATCTTTAGGAACTTATGCTAAAGCGGATTTGGATGCAGCAGTAGCCGCCCTTATCGCTTCTCGTGCGCCTAAAGACCAATTAGTTTTCGGTGGTAGCGTAGCAAGGTCAACCGTAGATACCTATTTGAAAAACTTAGGTTCTTCTGGTATTACTTCTGTTCGTTTAAATGTAGACGGCAAAGAATTGGATTTAGAGGTAGATAAACTATCTTACGGTGGTTTTAACTTTAATTACATGACTATGCCTATGTACAATCACCCAGTAATGTTTAGCCAAACTGACATTGTAAAATCTCTTTACTATATTCCTTACAATAAAAAAGTAGAAGTAGTAGGTGGTGGATATGATGCAGCTATCGGAACTCGTTACATTCCTAGTCAAACTAAATATGGCAACGGAATGGTAGACGAACTTCATGGTGGTGCTTTAGCTTTCAATGGTTCTCCTACTTATGATGGTAATATCATGAAAGCAGAGTGCGCTTGGACTACTAAACAAGGACTTGAAGTGTTAGGTTCGCAATTCCTTTTGCGTCAAAAAGTAAACTCATAGTTTTAACTTAAAAAATGAATAGGGTAAGGTAAAATCTTACCCTATTTTGATTTTTAAATAAATTAAGTATATTTGAATAATATTTTAAAAACTAAAAACAAAAAAAATGAAAGTAGTAAAAGGGAAATTTAATGACATTTCTGCTGAATTGCAGAAAAAAATCAAACCATTAGGTAAAGGCGAATCGGTATTATTTCAAGTTTTAGGTAGCATCCCTAATCCAGACCCAGACCCAAATGAAGTAAAGAAAAGACCATTTTTACATCCTAGAAGAAATATCCCAATGAATGACTACATTAAGGATGGTGATAATTGGATGAAGATTGTAGTTGCTGATAGATGGGAAAAGGATGAACCTCTGCAAGAGAGATTTTTTTTACCCGGAATTGAATTAGGCGCAAGTCTATTTAATGGCAAGTTTCAGGTTACAGGGGGGAATAAAAAGGATGAAGAATTGTATGAATACCTTATGATAACTAACTATAATAAGGATTCAGTATTAGGAGAAGATAGAGATGATAGTATTGAACCGTTATTTGAAATTATCAATACTAAGGCAGACGCAATTAAAACAACTAATAGAGTTCAAGACCTTAAAAAAGCACTTGACCTTGCAATGGAATTAGATGAAACAGCAGGGAGAGAGTTAGGTGCTTCATTGAATTGGAGTAGTTTTAAAGATTGGACTGAATTACAGGCTAAGATTGTAGACTTTGCAAGTAAAGACCCAATTCAATTCTTAAAGTATGCACAAGACCCTTCCAAATCACTTAAAAGTATCGTAAAATCAGCGATAGACCTACAAGTAATTACATTTAATTCTGCAAACGGAGAAGTTAAGCTAGGGGATAATTTACTTGTAGTGTTAAGTAAAAAAGAAGCGAAGAATCTTTTAGAATCAATGGTACTTTGGTTTAATACCGCAAATAACGGTCAAGAAGTATTAGCGCTTATTAAAGAACAGTTAGCTAATAAGTAATTAACTTAATTACATACGCATAATAATTAACCCTAACAAAAAAATGTTAGGGTTTTTTATTTTTATATTGGTATATTTGGTATATTTGATAAACTTTAACAAAGCTATAACAAGATGCCGCTTACACCAAATTTCACAGTATCATCTAATATAACTACTCCATCTATATTAACGCTAGTTGATACTTCGACTGGTTCAGATGGTGCTATTACACAAAGAAGGGTTTATTTACAGCAGTTTGATGGAAGTTATGTAGTTCCAGAAGGAACTAATACTAATTATATTCAATGGCTTTTTTCTAGTTCTAGTTTAAGTGTAAATGCAATTAATAAAGATTACGCATTTAATATTATAGTACAATGGCTAAATTCTTCTAATGTTGTTCTTTACAGTAAAACAATAGCAACAGAATTTAACTCTTACGCAAGAATTTATAGATTAAAATTACTAAAAGCTATTTCAGCTAATCCTAAGTTAGTTAACAATCAAAACTACTTTGATGTAATATCTCAACTAACAGTATTTATTGATGGAGCAAATGAAGCGATTGAGTTGACTTCCGATATTCTTTTGGCGCAACTTTGCAATGACAATGCAAAATATTTGATAGACAACCCTAAATTAGTTTATTAATGTCAGTAACAGATACATTATATATAGCTAAAGTTTGTAATTCTATAATTAATAGAGAAACAACAAAAGGCAACAATAATGATTTATTGTTAGCTAGAAAATTATATATAGCGTATCAGGTGCTAGGTGATGTAGTTTCAGACGACCCTACAAGTAGTGATTTAGATTTAATTAACGCATACACATTGTCTTTATGTGGAGGATATGCTTTTGAGGCAGAAGGGTTATTGCTTAGTAGCGGAGGTCAGATAGTAAACCCCGTAACTGGCGATGCGTCTACATTAACAGCGTTTAATATACAATTTACAGTAGGTAGTGGTGGAATGAATGAAGGAGATACAACCTACATTATAAACTATCCTTACATAATGCAAGATAGTATTACGGTAGAAATGCCACAATCAAATCTACCCGTAGACGACCCTAACCAATTATCATACGAAATAGCCTATACTAATACATTCGCTACAATTACATTCTTAAATGGCTCTCCTAATATTGGTGTTCAAAATGGTATGCAATTCTTAATTAAAGGATTGAGGTTTATTTCAGCACAAGCAAGTGGTGGTGGTGGTTCTACTCCTGTTGTTTCTACTGCATGGGAATTTATTACAGTGAATGCAGATGGGGCAACTATTTATATACCAAGTTTAATAGATAAAGATTTGCAGGTAGTATTTAGATTACTTCCAATGGAAGTAATTACATTGGGAATCCCTTTTGGAAATCAAGTTTTATGGGATAAATCAACAGCTACTATGACCGCACCATCATCAAATACATTTATTAACGGTGAACAAATATCAATACAATACGATATATAATTATGAAATACTTAGTATTATTAATATTAATTCTTACTACGACCTTAGGTTTTGGGCAGACTTTCCCGAAGGGCTTACCGTCTCCCAACAGTAACGGATATTCCAAAATAGGGTATAGTCAATTTGATTCAGGAATGATTCAAATACAAAGAGATACATTCAATGCTAAGTACCCAACAGTTATTCGTTATCTTGATGGTAATTTATGGCAAACACTTGGAAACGGTAATCGTTGGTATGTGCTAAAAAGTGCTTCTATCTTATCTATTTATGCAGGGTACGGGTTGACAAAAATCAACGACAGTACGATTTCCGTAGATAGTTCTTTAATAGCTACACGACTACGAGTTCAAAAAGCAGTAGATAGTTTAGGTGTAGTAAAGCAACCTTATAACGCAAACACAACTATATTAGGTAATACTACAACAGGTAGCGGTTCTACAATAGTATTAAGCGGTTCGCCTACTTTAACATTGCCTAATATCTCTGCTATAAACGTTAGTGGTGGTATTGCTGCATTACCCACTGGTTCGGGAACACTAGCGTATACTTCTGCATTATCTAGTTATAAACCATTAAATGATTCGTCTTATAATACAGGATATACTACAAGGGTTCAGACAAAAAGAGTTATTGATAGCTTGGGTGCAACAAAGCAACCATTAGAAAATCAAAGATTAAGCACAACTGACAACCCAACATTTGGAGATATTACAGGAACAGGAATAATTACATTAACTAATACGGGTACAAGTTTAACTCAATGGAGAGCAGCTTACCCAGTAGACGCATCTGGTAGAATATCTGTAATTGATGTTGGTAGAAGTGCGGGTATATGGGCAAGTTATAATGATTTAAATCAAAGAGTAGGCTATATAGGCGATTCAGCAGATGCAATGAAATATGTAGCAGAAATAGGAACACATAACTTCAATGCAAACGTAAATGTAACGGCAGATATTAATGCAGTTAATTTAAACTTGACAAATAAAATTACGGCTGATTCATTAGTAATAATAGGAGGTACAGATTCTCAAATACTACAAGCAGCAGGTGGAGTTATTACGGCAGGTACAGGCATAACAATTTCAGCAGGTACTATATCGGCTAGTGGTTCATTTGCATATAATACAATAGACCCTAATGGAAGTGGTGGACAAAGCTATATTCCCGCAAATTATCCCGCAGCTTTATTGATGGGTGGTTTATATGGTGGATATATTGCAGTAACGACAGGTGGTTATACGGTAAACGGTAATTCTAGATTTATAGAACTAAAAACAGGGGCTAGTGCAGTAGGTATTTCATCAACCGCATCAGGTCAAGAATTTTATCTAGTTAATACAACAGGTTCGGCTATATCAATATCTTTTACATTAAAAGATTTATCAGGAACTACATTAACAACAGTTCCAGCTAATTCTAGTTATCATATATTTTATAACGGAACAACATACTTAAAATTATAAAATAGTCAACACATAAATAATGAAAAAAATATTATTCCTTTTATTATTGATTGGCAGCGTGGTATCGGCACAATACTCTCCAACAGGAAGTAAGACTAGGTTTGTTAACGGTATTGGGTTAAGTAGTAAAGACACTACTGGGTGGACATCAGCAGACACATTAGTTATTATTATGGGTCTTGATTCTGTACCTTATTACAGATATAAGGGTTATTGGAAGCCGTTGAAAGGCGGCTCTGGTGGAAGCGTAACATGGAATGACATTACAGGTAAGCCTTCTAATTTCCCTACTACTTTTGCGCTTAGTAACGATATACCTGATAGTATCAGATTGCGTTTATTTATTTCCGATACAGCAACAATGCTGTTACCTTATGCCCGAGTTTCCGATATAGATAACAAATTATTATTAAAAGTTAATTATGGAGATACTGCTGCAATGTTATATGCTTATAAAGAAAAAGACATAAGCCATGACGCTAGTATCAATTCATTGAATGAAGACACCGCAACACTAGTAGAGAGATTCTCCAATCAAACTAATTTAGCTAATAGCAAATTATCTGGAATAACAGCTATATCCCCATTATCATCTACGGACGGAACTAATCCAATAATAAGTATTCCATTAGCGACTAATTCAACTAATGGTTATTTATCAGCAAGTGATAGGACTGCCTTTAATAACAAGCAAGCTGCTCTTGGATTCACTCCTGAAAATATTGCAAACAAGAATGTAGCCAATGGCTACGCAGGGTTGGATGCAAATTCGAAGATACCATTGGATTTGCTATCCAACACCGTGTTGGCGTATAAAGGGCTGTGGAACGCAAATACTAACACACCTACTTTGTCGGACGGAACAGGAACAGCGGGTTGGGTGTATGTAGTATCTGTTGGAGGAACTAGGAATTTAGGGAGTGGCAATATTACATTCAATGTAGGAGATTATGTTCTTTATAATGGTAGTATTTGGCAAGCAAATACAGGCGGTAATCAAGTAGTAAGTGTCGCTGTAAATGGTTCTACTCCACAACAAGGGATAGTAAACATTACATTACCAAACTCGTCTGTAACTAATTCTCAACTGTTAAACAATAGTGTAACAATAGGCTCTACAACTACTGCACTAGGTGGAACATCAACATCTTTGAATGGTTTGACTTCTGTTTCAGCTACAAATTTGAGTGGTGGCGGCACAGGTCTGACATCGCTACCTACTAATACTGGACTATATCCAACATTGCCATATTTATCAACGAATGGTGGTAATGTTAGTGGTGCAGTAAATATTACAGGTAAATTAACTTTGACAGATAGCTTAAAAGGGGCAAGTATTAAACTGTCTAGTGGGGCTGATAATAAACTATTAGCAAGTAGTGGGGTTCAATTAACCGTTGGTTCTGGACTAAATATTACTGGAAATGTAATATCAGGCACAAGTGGAAGTAACGTAGTAGGTCAATCGCCAATATCTGTAAACAATGGGGTTGTTAGTATAGGAACACCTGTACCAACTTCATTGGGTGGTACAGGTTCATCTATTGCAACTAACGGGTTGTCAAACTTAAAGGGGATGCAGCAAGTGGCATCTTCATCTACGGCAGTTGTTTTGACAAATACATCTCCATCAGAAATTCAAGTAACAGGAACAATAGCGCAAAATATTAACCTTCCAGACCCTTCTACACTAGTTATTGGTTATGTTCTAAAAGTATATAATATATCATCTCAAACAGTAACGGTAAGACCTTTTGGCGGTTCTCCATCTATTGCAACGATTGCAACTAATACTTTATCTGAATTTACACTAATAAATACTTCATTTACTGGTACGGCAGCATGGAGGTCGAGAGTAGTTGGTTTTGCTTTTACCACAGGCACAGGCGCAGTTGTTAGGGCTACATCTCCAACTTTGTCAAGCCCGAATATAGTAAGCCCAACAGTTACAGGAGGTACTTTAACAAGTAGCACATTGGTACTGCCAACCATTAGTAGTATTACAGTTAGTGGTGGTGTTGCTACAATGCCTACTGGTAATGGAACACTAGCCTACACAGCACAGCTAGATAATTATAAACTTAAATCTGACACTGGATTTGTTGGTGGTTATACTACACGAGAAAGAACTAAACAGCTAACAGATAGTGTTGCTAGTAGAATAAACGACCTAGCAAATGCAGTTTTCATTGACAATATCAACGCAATTCCAAAATGGGCAGGGCTATCATATATTGAGAGTAATATTACTGACAATGGCAGTAAAATTACTCTAGGTGGAACAGCACTTGCATTGCCATCAATAGCATCAAGTAATAGTAAAATACCAATAGTTCTATCTAACGGAGATGTATCAAGTTTAGATACTGGTCGAACCACAACAGCACTTATAACAGGCGGCATTGCAAAAAGGATTACCGATAGTCTAGGGGCTGCCAAACAAAATTTCAATGCCAACACAACTACTCTTGGTAACGCTACAACAGGAACTGGGTCAATTGTTAGGGCTAGTGCGCCAACTTTAACTTCTGCAAATTTGCAGCTACCAAAAATTTCATCAATTGAAGTACCTGACGGTAATTACATATCATTACCACAGGCTAGCGGAACAATGGCATTGACATCTGATTTAGCACCATACAAACTAAAATCGGATTCATTATTTAATGAAGGATATACAACAAGGGGGAGAACGAAGCAGCAAGTAGATAGTATTGCAATGGCTTTAGCCCTTGCGAACAGTTGGTATAATGTAGCAGATACAACAAAATCATACAAGAAATTTGTAAGTATTGGGGCATATGGGAATTATAATTTATTTCCAGGTACTTATCCAGAATTGCCACATTATTTATCGGTTGCTTCTGATGATGGAAGTGGTGGGCAAGGTAATAGTTTGGGGCTATCACATTACAGTTCAGCAGGTGGCGGCCCCGCTATTCATTTGTCACAAGGTAGAGGAACAATTTTAAACCCTACACAGACACAGGCGGGGGATGCGTTAGGTTCATTTGGATGGAGAGGTCAAAGCACTACAAGAAGGACGGGTTCAATAGTTGCATTTTACCCTATTGCTGAAGTTAATGCTACTGATTCATTTACTGCTACATCATTTAGATTAGAAGTTAACGGGCTAGGGAATAATATGTACACAGGTAGAAACATGAAATACATGTTTAGGTATGATGGATATTTTAAAGCTCCTGTCGGATTAAAGCAAAGCGTTTACTCAAATGGATTAGCAAAATTTAATTCTGATTCTGCAATCATTCAAGCAGATGATTCACAAGTAGGTGCATTTTCAAGTACACCTGTTGCGAAGGGATTAGATATTACTAGCGGTGTTTTAAGGCTTCATAGTGCAGATACGTTGAACGCGGGAGGAATTGATACTTTACAACAATATATTAGAGGTGTAAAAAACTTTAGCACATCAGCGGCAGCAGGTACTAATGCAGTTGTAAGGTTTAACAGAAGTGCAGGAGCAGCTACTTCTGGCGCAGCTATATCGCTTGGTATCAACGGAAACTATAATAGGTTTATAAACTGGGGGACGAATGCAAGCACTAATGCGTTTGGCAGAGAATTGCAACTACATAACCAAGATGGTAACATTAGATTCAAACCGTATGTAATAACATTTGGGACTGACTCTGTAATAGCTGATGCTTATTTCAAAGTGAATGGATATTGGGCAGGGTATCAATCAAATGTAGGCGGGTTATTTACAAATAGGTCATTTGTTGATGTTGGGTATTTCGATTCGGCTAGGTATAAATTAACTACTGATTTAACTTGGACTAACAATAGCGGCTTTGGGTTAAAGGGAAGTGATGGTGTTAGATACCTAGCGTATTCTACTGCTGGTGGTGTTGAATTTGGCTACCAAGCAGCCGTTTCTAAAATTTACCACAATACAACTTTAGCACTAACTACTGTCTCAGGCGGGAGTATAAACATAGCTGCACTTGGAACGGGTACTGTACAAGCAACCGCAGGAACATTGTCTATTATTTCAGATGGCAGGCTTAAAAATAAATTAGGCTACTTCAACAACGCTACTGATGCCATAATGAAACTAGCAAAGCCGCAGTATTGGAAGTATTCAGCTAAAAGCAAACTACCTAAAGAAGCGCAGCAAGTTCGTCAATTTGGATTAATGGCAGATGATGTGCATAAAGTATTGGGCGAACAATTTGCACCTACCCAAAAAGATGGCTACTACGGATTATCTGATAGGGCTTTGTTAGGATTGGCAATACAAGCCATTCAGGAATTGAAGGCTGAAATTGAACAATTGAAAAAGAAATGAAGCAACTAGAAAAAATAATACTAGCCATTGTATTGATTGTGTGGGTGTTATTACTTACCGTATAAATTTCGGTGTTTTTTACATATTTTTTTAACTTAAATTTGATTATATTATGAAACAGACAATTGTTAATGAAGTTTTAACTAGGCTAAAAAATGAAAGCCCTAGTTTATTTAAAAAATTGCAAGTGCTATTTTTTAGTCTTGCAGGAGTAGTAACAGTATTAATGCTTATTAAGCCATTAGGTCTTAATTTACACGGTTTTGAAATGTATCTAAACTGGAACACCGTTTTAGTATTACTTGGCTTTGGTGGCGTTAATATGCTCCCCGTAGCCGATAATGCGGCACTAGGCAAGTCCGAGACAGAGGAAACTAGTGTGGGTGGTGGAACGGTAGGGACAAGAAAACCCGGACAATAGTGAAAAATTTAAAAGTATTCATAATTTATTTTCCGATTATATTGGTGGCTCTCCAAGTGGCTGCCAATATAATTGGGTTAGTTGCTCCTAATTTTTATAATCGAATAGGATTTTATTTGAATACTTTTTTAGGTACAAATTTGCTTTTTTCATTGTTTCTATTACTATTCACGCATTTGTACAAATTTTGCAGCATTAGTAAGTATGCAGCAATTAAAGAGGTTTTGTTTGCAATTGCTTATATGGTTATTCAGGAGGATAATGTTTACAATATTGTTTTCCAGATAATAATTGGGTTACTTGCTTTGTTAATCACTTTTAAAAAGTATGTAAAAAAATTCCCAATGTGTACAATAAGTCTTGTGTCTAAATTTTTCAAGAGTTTGATAATGTCAAGTAGCTGCACTGAGGCAATCAAAAGATTTGAGTTGGACATAGCAAAAGAAACCGATAAAAAAATATTCAATGAAAGAATTAGCAAAAATAGAGCAACTGCTCATTACAAGTAATGACATCGGAACGTATGTTGCAGTAGGAGCGTTACTTATCGCTATTCTTTCGTTTCTATTCAACAGACTTGGAACACTGTTAAAAGATAAGGGAGAAATTGTAACCATTGGTACTAAATTAGATAGGGCTATTGATGATATTGAAAAAAATGAAGATGAAATAAAAGAAGTCAAAAATACATTAGCTAAAATTGAATCTAAAGTTGAAAATTTGCAAAACAGTAAAAAATGAAAAATAAAACACCGCCTAAAATTATTTTACACACCGTTTCATTGTTTCTTATATTGATAGCTATATTTGGCTGCAATGCAGAAAGAAGATTAGCTAAAAAAGAAGAACGAAGTTGGAACACTTACAGTACATCGCCTAGACTTGTTCAAAGAAGTGTACCCCTTGTCAAAGCCCTTTATCCAAGTGCCTTTGAAATAGTTAGGTCGGACACTACATTTTTACCCGATTCTATCCCTTATCCTGTTATTCAAACTATACCCGTTGAGGTATTAAAATACCAAAATAGAGTAATTGATACCCTATTGGGTACATATTCGATATATGTAGATAGTCTAGGAATACAAATAAAGTATCTAGGTAAGCCACAAATCATCACAAAACGAATAGAAACATGGCATACAGACACTAAAGAAGTAGATAGGCTAAATGATAGCTTAAATAACGCAAAGGTCAAAGAAGCTAACTTAAAAGGTCAAATAGCACAATTAGAAAAAGATAACGCAGAAGTAAAAAGTGAAAAAAAGAAATCAGATATTAAATTCTACGCATTAATAGGTTTAATAGCTATTGTTATTTCAGTAATTGTTTTTGTAAAAGTTAAAACTAAATCACCAATATAAAACTATTCAATTATGGCAAAGTTTGACTTATATTATCCATCCCTAGTTAAGTGGGAAGGTAGTGAATACGAAGATGTAGAAGGGGATAGTGGGGGGGCTACTAAATTAGGAGTTGTCCTAGCACAATGGATAAGATACGGTTACGATAAAGACAAAGACGGTGATATAGATAAGTTTGACTTAATGAAAATAGACCACCAAGATGCTATTAAAATAGCAAAAACACATTATTGGGATAGTCTAAAATGCGACCTTATTAAAAACCAATCAGTAGCCGAATTAATAATGGATGCTTGTTATAATCAAGGTCAAGGATATACCGCCCCAATGGTACAAAGAATAGTAGGTGTAAAAGTAGACGGAATATTTGGATTAAAAACAGTAGAAGCTATCAATAACTTTGACCAAGAAACATTATTTAACAGAATTAAATCAGCTAGAAAAGATAGATATATTAACATAGTAAACAAGTACCCAAAGAACAAGAAATTTATCAAAGGGTGGTTAGCGAGATTAGACTATTTCAAATTCAAAAATAATCCTATATAAACCATAAATAACTAAAAACTAGCTTTCTCTTTTTTCTTTTAGTTTTCCCGAATGAGTATTTCTATACTGTATCGGTTTTTTATGGCATCTATACTGCGTGTAAATAGGTATAATTGCCTTTTTTTATTGTATTGTGGGTACAAAAAGAGTTGATAAAAAATCTTCATTGTATTTATATTCTTCTTTAATGTTATTATTTTCATCAACCCAATTTTTAGACCCCCAAAATGTTTTTTTAGTACAACCTTTTATTAATACACTAACTATAATGTCATTCCATTTTAAAGAATACACAGATTGTTTGATACTTTTTTCATCTGTTTCTAACTTTTTATTTTTTACTATTTTAATAATTTCTCTAATGTGTAAAAAACGTTTCTGTTCTTTAAATATTAAAACAATTTCTTTTATAAGTTCCTCTCTTTGTATTTTTTTATAAAATTGAACTTCATTTTTGCTATCATTTGAAATAGTATTAAGAATGTTTATAAGAAGTAAATATCTTTTAACTTCTGAAGTATTTTCTAATTCTTTTATTTCTTTTTTTATAAGTGTTTGTATTTTATTCATATTATTTAAGTATTAGTTTATATCCATCTTCTAATTATTACTCTTGCATAACTTTTGCCGTCTTTCTTAAAATAGCTACTTTGACTATTGTAGTAATTATCAGACACCCATTCTTCCAATCCTTCTCTTAGCATAGCTAATCGGCAATATTTTTCAGTTTCTTCTTTGTTAATATTTTCAGGTAATTCAAATTCAAATGTTTTATTTTCATGTTTTTTACCTAATTTATCAATCCCCGCTACTTCTGCAATACAATGCGTATAAGATAGCCTACCTAATGCTTGGGATAATTGTTCGGGTGTTAGCGTTACTTTACAAAAAGTAATACTAGAATCATTATCTTTTATTTCAATAGTAGTTTCTTCTCCTGAAATAAACAAACTTATTCTTGCGTTTTCTAGTTTCATAAATGGTTTATTTTAATATTAGTTTATATTCGCTTCCATCATTTCCTGAAAGCATTAATTCTAGTTGTGTTGAATAAATATCACCGTATGCGTCTATAATAGTATAGTTTGCGGGTGCATCTGGTCGCACATCTAAAATAGTTCCTGAAACTACCCTAATATGTTGCCCCTTAGATACTCTTAGTGTGCTTTTTAATTCTCCGTTTTCATCTTCAACAACTACTTTATTTTCAAGCCATATAGCGGCTAATTGCATTAACTTATCCATTTCATAAATGTTTTAATTGGGAAAAAATATTTAATAAAATAAACAATAACTATTACTGCAATAGCATTTACTACTAACTTGTATAATAGGCTTTCTTCTTGGTCTTTGGTTTTCAATCTTTTGGTTTTAAAAGGTGGTAAGAATTTAATCCTACCACCTTTAGTTAAAAATTAATCTTTAGATTTTGCGTACATTTCTGTAAAAGGGTTATATACAGTTTGGCAAGTAATTAAACAATCCTTTGGCATATCCAAAGTAGTGTGGTTACTTGTTTCCAAAACTGATTTACCTTCTACTAAAAATGTCTCATTTACTTCATCTAAGTTGATTACATTTCTTGCACCAACTACATGATGCCCATGTGTGCTACTAGGTGCTACTAAAACTTTGTTCATTTTGTTTTTGTTTTTATTGTTTAAAATTCGTATTTAATTTTACTAAAATATTCATCCCCTGAAACTGAAACTAATTCTTCAATATCCGACTTAGGTAATGCTTTAAGTAAAGCTAACCCTTCTTTTGTGAAATTTGTGCTAAAACGCTCCCCCTGTCTGTTAATTGTAGTAATGTATTGTTTTACCTTTTTAGGAACTCTATATAAACTAGCGATTGCGTCTTTAGCATTATTATATTCAGAACTTACTCCTA